>Ga0214545_1000324_pt1 | contig 71163 bp, 54 predicted proteins | sample CNSS4metaG_FD_160064 | JGI IMG/M metagenome (GOLD analysis project Ga0214545, IMG submission 160064) | Root nodule microbial communities from cowpea collected in UCLA plant growth center, Los Angeles, California, USA - CNSS4 | ecosystem: Host-associated > Plants > Roots > Nodule | place: USA...
TTAATATTTTATGATATAATTAAATAAGATAATTATTTAAAAATATCAAATAAAATATCTAAAGATATATTTTTCCCAAATTATCTTCTATCATAAAGATAAAGAAAATCGCAAGGTCCAATTTTTTGTTGCTCTCTTCTTGGCTTAGCCAAACTTCTTCACTTTTTCAAGCTTTTCTTATCGTCTTCATGCAATGCTTGGCTTGGATTTTTGTGCTTTTGATAATTTCTTATTCTTGGATTTATCTTTAAGGTGTCATGAAGCTTTAATCAATTTATTTCCACACCTCCATGAGCTCAACTTAGCTGCAGCTGCACTAACACACCTCAAAATATCCAAAGAACATTTATGCAACTAAAAAGCTATTTTTAACATGTTTTTGTATCTCATGCTCAATAAACCAAATTATAGGAAATCCCAATTAAATCAATCTTTAAGCACACAAATTCAATTAAATACCCTGAATTAAACATTAAATGAGGGCAAAAATACGCACTCATCAGTAATACCATTAATACCAACATCTCATACATAAGGTCCATCATAATTAATCATTACAATACCATATGAAAATATATGTTCAGGAGGTTATCCATACATCCACAAAAGAGAAAATGACATTAAACGGTTTAGGGTTACACCCACTTGAATCATAAACAATATAAAGAAAACATAGACTTTTATTGATCTCCAAGAGCGTCTAATCTATTCCCATTTATGCACCAGCCTCTACATCGACACTTTCTCCTTGATGAATACAATCATAGCAGGCAAAACCTAATAACCACACAAGAAGAGGGTAATGTAATCATGAAATAGACATTGTTATGACACACATTAATCCATTAATGTTCACATGTAAATCCATTAGTACTAAAGATTTCAACGACAAAAGAACATGTTGTAATATAGAATCCATGGTATATGAATCTTTTTCTGGAAGGCGCCAATGTAATGAGTTGACTCAGAGGTTCCTACCCCTACCACATGACAATGGTAGATTATGGTCTCAGACTCGGCTCTACTTGGCCTTTGGAACTATGATCCCACCATATGACAAGCTAAATCCCTTGTGGTCAAGTTGTATGTAGTTAGCACCAACAACCATGGCCATAAGAAATCTCCCTCGACTCTCACTCCTAGCTACTTCTTCTACATGAATTAGATAGCCAATAAAGTCAGGATTAAAAACTTCATATGAATCATCATTACATACACTCTAACATGCTCAAACATAGTGACACTCCTCAATTGAGTGTCACCTACATTACATATTGAGCATCCCGACGAGGCTTGGTAGATTTTGACAAAGTCTTGTTCGGGTTCTACTCAATTGATTCCTATTTAAAACCCCATTCATCATGGATCTAGTCATTTACATGCAACATTTTTGTACACAAGCATCCCTTCGTAGACATAACACACATACCAACGTGAAACATCAACACATCACAAAATTATTAACCCACAAGTAAGACCAAAGCTTCTAAGAATATTGGGTTCCTACGTATTGGATGCTCTACCTCCAAAAGGTATCCTTGAGCTTTAACTTCACACCAGAATTTTTAAAGCAAGAAGGGAAAAAAATTGGAGAGACATTAAAGAGAATGTAATGACATGATTTGACCTAATGTGACTCGACCTATACGCTTTGAGTGAGACAAAGTTTGCAATCCCAATATGTTTAGCACCTTTGTTCCAAACAAAAAACAACACCCTACCATAGTGCAGGTCTGCGCCTAACCTCATCCCTCTAAAAATGGTGCATCGTATCAAAATTCAGCTCTCATGTTTCTACCAAATTTTTCTCTCTCTTCCATGTGTCCCTTCAGGGTCAACTACACCCATTCTTAACACTCTAGCAAACATGAGCATTCTAAACTCGCACAAATCTTAAGGCATGGTCGTCTAGCCAACTCATTCTTGCAGCATCTAACATGCATAGGCGTCTAACGCCCTCAAGCATCTAACACTCTTAAGTGTTTATCACTCTTGAGCGTCTAACAAACCACTCGTCTACTAGACCACTCGTCTAATAGACCACTTGTCCAATAGACCACTTGTCTAACAAGTCTAGAAAAGTCCTCTAATGAAGCCTTCTTTCTTACTCACAACCCTTCCCCTCTATGTAAGACTCATCTAAGTTCTAACTCTTAAAGCTCACATTGTCTAACTTTCAATAACACTTGGTGCCTACTCTAAGGCATACATAGTTTTTGGGTCTCACAGTTATGATAGAGTTTCATCTTAAGCTCCAACTTGATTTTTCTTCATAATAGGTTGTGATTACCTTTGTTTAAAATTGTTTAATTTTTTATCATGTTTGTTTACATGAGTTTATACCTCCCATATCTTATTGTATTTTATTTTTGGCTTATTAATAAAAGTTTGCATGTGATGGCAAATTATAATTGTGCTTTGGAATATCAACATAACTTACATGTCAAAGTACATAGTGATGCCTAGAATAGATTTATATAAAAAAATTCATTCAAAGCGAGAATTGATCTAAAATACCATTAACACCTTTACTAAACCACTCTTGAAAACTCTATTAATAAATGACTAAACACCCTTAAGAAACAAAAGAAAACAAGAACAATATTACGTTATTATAGAAGAAACACATTGCAATACTAGTTCAGGTGACCACAAACCGAGTTTTCTCTTCTAACTTTTTTATGATCTTGAAAACCCTCCAAGAAGTTCTTCAATAACTTGTTTTTTCTTAGAAAATAACTCTAAGAAGGATTTCTTAAGCTTAGATAAATTTTTGCTCAAAAGTTTGTACTAAAAATGTTCAGAGAAATGAGAGTTATATAGATTTAAAATGTATATTTTAATGGATTAAAAATACACTTTAAATTTGTTAATTTCACTTGAGAAATCAGTGAATTTGAAATATGTTTAATATATTAGAGTAGAATCGTCCAAAATTTGGACACACAAAAAAGTTTAATCTATTTAAAAACTAACATATTGAAACTTCTTTTTAGAATTGTTCATTGTTCTATGTTATTTTAATCAATTAAACTAAAAGCATAAGCAATTACAATGTCATTTGTTAAATAGATAAGAACACTTTAACATATTAAAGTAATTTGGTAATCAACTAAAACTTTCTCATAACCAAATCAACTTCAGAAACAATTTTAAGGAATTTTTATTGGATGTTTGTCAAATTAAACACAACACATGAAACTCAACACAAATAAACTCTGATAAAAACAAACTACATTAATCAACAAGACACTCTAAACATAGAGAATACTAAATCTTCAATCTTCATGCAGAGATATTTTGACTAAGGTTGGATTCATGAAATCTTCATATCTTCAATCAATTGCAACAACATCCCACAACCTAATCAAAACATATTACACTGTATTATCACAAAAAAAGAGGGGCACATTTACCAAACTTAACTTAAAGTTCAATAAGTTTTCTTTTAACTACAAAATTTGAGCTTTACAACTTCTAGCAGCTGTGTATTATGTTTCAACTATTGAGAAAGCAACATGTGCTTGCTTCATTTTATGCCAAGACACAAGGCTCGATCGAAGAAGATGACAAGTACACTTGTACTTTTTTTTGTCAAGTTTAAAATGTCTTTTTGAATGGATTAAAACTATATTTTTAATTTGTATTTCACTTGTGAAATTAATGGATTAGAAATATATTTAACAAATTAAAATAGAATCATCTAAAACTTATGGAAACATAAAAATGTTTAATCTATTAAAAGCTAAAATATTGAAACTTCTTTTTAGAACTATTCATTGTTCAAAGTTATTTTAATCAATTATATTAAAAACTTAAGCAATTAAAATGTTATCTATTAAATAAATAAGAACATTTTAACAAGTCAAAGTAATATGTTAATCAACTAAAACTTTTTCAAAGCTAAATCAAGTTTAGAAACTATTTTAAACAATTTTTCTTGGATGCTTGTTAGATTAAACACAACAAATGAAACTCAACTCAAATAAACTCTAATAAAATAAAATACACTAATCAACAAGACACTCTAAACAAAGATAATACTAAATCTTCAATCTTCATGTAGAGATATGTTGAAAAATATTTGGATTCATCAAATATTCCTATCTCCAATCAATTGCAACAACATCCCACAACCTAATCACGACATATTGCATTGGTATTATCATAAAAAAGATAGACACATTTACCAAACTTAACCCAAAGTTCAATAGTTGTTGTTTTAACCACAAAATTTGAGCTCGATAGCTCCCAGTAGTTATGTATTTTGTTAAATCTGTTGAGAGAGCAACAAGTGCTTTGTTCAAGTTATGCCAAGACACTAGGTTTGACTCAAGAAGAGGACAAGTACCAGTTATACTTTTTTTGTCATGTTTTCACCTTGCAAAATTAGAGTCAGAAAATTCAATTAAATAAAAAGAAGAATCATTTAGATACCACATCCTAACATTGATGGTTCCTTTTAGATATATCAAAATTCTCTTTGCAACATTGTAGCGTGACTCTTTGGGATTTGATTAGTATATAGCACACATACAAACACTGAACATGATGTCATGTTTGTTAGTTTTTAAATACAACAATGATCCAATGAGACCTCTAAAATTATGTAATTTATAATATCTTTTTCATCTTAATCTAGATAGTAGTTTGTAGACATGGGTATAGTTATTTCTTTACATTTTTCCATCTCTATCATCTTCAACAAGTTTGCGTACTACTTTGATCGACTTAAGAGGGTATCATGCTTCAATTTCTTAACTTGTTGACCTAAGAACTAGTCTAGTTCTCCCACCATTGACATCTCAAACTCCCTTTATATAGTCGATACAAACATAAGCAACCATTAGTGGCTCCAAATATCATCTACATACTCTTGTACTAGAATAGTATCATTCTTAAAATTTTTATGGAAAGGAGTCTTGTAAACTTTTCCTCTCTCGTACTTCTAATATAGAAGAATGTTGTTAAGCCTCCCATACCACTCTGTCTCAAAACTTGCTTAAGTTCGTATAAATCATTTTTTTCTCTAGCTTACCCTTTCTCTTTGTGTTTGTTTCTTGTTTAATTTTCCTTTTTGCAATGATGACCAATGTTGGTGTGAGTAGATGTGGAGACCCCTGGTGACCACCAAGTCGATGGAGATGTTGTTGTTTAGTTTAGACATGTTGGGTCTTGCTCATTGTTGATACCTATTTTGAAGAACTACTTTCTTTGTAATTTCTTGCTTTCTGAGCAATCTCTTGTTAAACTGTTTTGCATTTTAAGCTATGTTTATGACATTGTCCTGGGTCATGATATCTCTATTTATTCTAGTATAGATATCTCCATTCCCGTATACTTTGGATGACTGTAAAAGGTTGATTTTTATATATTTTTTGTCGCATGCTATATTTTATTATAATATGTGATGTTTTATTTGTTAGAAATTCTATTAAATGAGATGTCACAAGTGTTATTACTATTAATGAAATTATATTTTTGTGAAGGGTATTTTAAATTTTAAATTTTTATTTTAAATATTTTTAGTTTAATTTCATTTTCTAAAATAAGTTAATATATTTTATTCATGAAATTGATAAGAAAAACGTTATAACAATAATAAATAAAACCAATAATAATAATAATAATAATTAATATTGTATATTAAAATTAATTTTAATTTTTTTAATTTAATAAATTTTTTATTATTAATTTGATAAAAAATATATTAAAAAATAGAATAAATTTTTATATTTAAAATAATTAAAAAGAATAATTGTGTAACATCCCAATTTCAGCAGCTTGAAACTAATAAAAATAGGGAGTTTCATCATAGTTCCAAAACATATAATCTAGTGTAAACAATATATCAATACAGTCTTACAAAAGATATGACTATAAAAATATATCCCATATACACTTAAACTAAACTAATAAACTCTATACTTGAACTGACCACTGCTAAAGCTTCCACCTAAAACGATGGCTCTTCATCCTTCAGAAGCGCCTTTGACACTGCAACCATATCTGCTCCCACTGAAAAAGGTGATCATTGCAAAAGGAAAACATACAACACGAGATAGACACACAAAAAGCAAGGGTAAGCTAATCTGATAAGAAAAAAAAATCGTGCAATTCAATTATAAACAAACCATGCAATCTTTCTTATTTCTACCAGAATCACATAGGCCGCCACAAACACAATACAAATATATTACTCTAGACTCGATATTTGAATTATGTAAGCGACATCGGATCTCTTGGTGGCTTGCACCTGTGAAGGTTCCTAAACTCTGCAAAGTTTGGGCACAAGGGGTTATCACCCAACCACTCCCAGGGTAAGTCCCCTTCGTGTCTAAGACTTGATCAAGCCCAAAGACTAGGACCTCCTGCTACTCCTCACGACATAATCCATTATGCTCTATCTGAGCGTGAATGATTATTGGAGTTTAAGGATACTAACCAATACGGAGTCCTTATGTCCTTACATACACTAAAGCATTCCCTTTAGAATTTCCTTGAATTCCTAGTTCAACCACTTCTTCTCATATTCCAACTTCATGCAATATCACCACACATATTACAGGTCATAACAATTCATGCATATCATAAGTAAGCATATTTTAACATTTAAACATAGCTTCATCCATTAGAAACAGAGAAATAACATTCAGCTGCAGAGGTTCTCGCCTAAGCTAGAAGTTCTCGCCTAAGCTAGAAGGTCTCGCCCAGGTGAAAGGGCTCTTTCGCTTAAGCGAGTCATTCTCGCCCGAGCAAGGCTCGAAACAGAGAACAACCCAAACTCTAGGCGAATTCTCGCTCAGGCTAAGCTGTCTCGCTTAGATGAGAGTGACTCTCACTCAAGCGAGACTGTATCACCTAGGCGAGATCTCGCACAGAGACAGAGGATGAGTTTATGGTGTTTTCGCTCAAGCGAGAGCTGCTCGCTTAGGCGAAAATACCAGATTCCCAATCTGTTCTCACATGCAATAGTCCAGAAATCTAGCACAATCCAATCATACACTCAATTACACAATTCAAGCACTCATACAACACTCAATCATGCAATTCAAAGTCATCAGAATGATTTTCATACGAAATTCAAGCAAAACAGTTAGCTTCCCTTACCTGTTATCCTGTTTAGACAACTTTATAAACGTCAACGCCTTAAAAACGTCAACACCTCTAACTCCACAAGATGCTCTATCTACACATAGAAACATCACAAGAATGATCAGGATATACCGTTATGATCACTGATCAGCAGAGACTCATACTTATGATTAAAATAACGCATGCAAGCGGAAGAGGGCTCGCATGCAACGGAAAACAGAAAAAGACTAAAAAGAGGGCAGAAACTCAACTTACGCGAACGGAGAAACTGATCGGTCCAATTTGAAGAGCTCGTCGAAATGATGAATCCTACTGTCTCGGTTCTTCAATCAAACGACCAGAGAGACAAAACCTCTAGAGAGAAGTCAGAGAACTCTATAAAAGTGATTTCTAGAGAGATAGTATGTTTTAAAATATTAAAACTCGTTTATAACAATTCTATTTATACTAAAATCTTTTAATATTAAAATAATCGAGTCTCACTATTTTTTAACTACTATCACTTTTAAAACGCCATTTTCTAGGATCTTACAAGTTCAATCAATATAATAAATATTTACATATTTTATTTTTATTATGATAAAACAATATTAGGATAAAATATGTTTTTTTTCATATCATTATAAAATTTATATTTTATTTTTAACTAAATTATAAATTATTTAATTAATGTATTTTATAAAATTCATCTAAGTATTTTGATGTGACAATTAAAGTTTTACTATGGTATAATATTGCAGGTCGTATTGTTTTATTGAAAAAAATATATTTTATACAACTTCTATAAAAAATATAATTTTGTATAATAGTGTATGAGGAAGAAAAATATATTTAACTTAAAAAATTAATTAACATTTAAGAATAACTACATCTTAGCCACACATTTTTTATTAAAGTATGATTAATAATAACAAATAGCTGATTGTCTCAACTAATTAACAAAATTGAAATGAAATAATCTCCCAATATTTATGATACTAAAGGGTCTTTTCCTTTTAAAAGAATGTCTTAATACAAATATTATAAAAAGAAAATACTAGTAAATCACTTTTTATTAATTATAGTAAAAAGAAAAAAAAATGGTGTAAACCTCGTAATTGGAGAATGAGGCAGAAAGGGGTGTGTAGGTTTGGCGGATGAGTGCTGAGAAGGGTAAACTCAGCCTTTCTTTCATCGCACTGTTCCTTTCTCTCACGTGCGTCATCTCCGTCACTATCGCTATCATTCATCTCATCACACTTTATATATTTTCTTAAATATTTAATTCGCTTTTTACCTCACATTCTACTATGGGAAAGTTTCAGGAAACACATCTAATTATTTGTTTTTAAACTTTTTATAAAAATAACGAAAGCTAGAGTTTATCCAAAAAAATAATATTATTATTTTATATATTAAAGCTACGTATGAAATGGACGTTTTCTATTCATATAAGGAAAAAATGACATGACGTTACATTATTTAAGCAAAAATTAATCTGGTTAAATCAAATCAAGTTTCTGTTCAAGACTCTTGCCTTTTGTTTTAGATGAAATGTATGTTGAATTTTATTTATTTTTAGTTATTATTTTTATTAACGGAACAAAATTGTTGAACTCAACTCAAGTCCAGTCACTTTTTAAATTATATATTTCTTACACTGTACAATCATTTTAACAAGTAATAGTAAATTGGTTGCCAACACAGTGTAGATATAAAATTAATATCATATTATTCAAAACAGTAAACATGCATAAGCTAAAATAATATAAGTGCGAAAATTTGATTTTGAATTATTTTAATTTTTATGAGACTAATTTTATTTTAATCATATTAAATTAATGTCTTGGAAAATTAGTATATAATGTTTAATTTAATGCAAAAGTTCTTTTTCTTTCTATTATTGAGATCAATGATTAAGAGAAATTTCATTTTAATTAAATTCATCCACATCTTTTATATGGTTAGATTTTTAATTAAAATTTGTTTAATATATTTTAAAAGAACTATATATACCTCATTTTATTGGACTAATTTTAAAAAAATAACTAATCACTTAGTTTTTTTATGTAATTATAGTCTAATTTCAATAACAAAATGAGAAAAATAAGTTGGATTGAAAAGTGGATTTGAGAAATTGAAAATGAATGAATTTGAGAATAAAAAAAAATGAGAAAGAAATTATTTATATTAAGAAATTTAAGATTTTTTTTTATAAAAGTCAGTAAATAATGTGATATAAAAGAAAAGTTATCATCATTTATTATTATTATTATATCTGTATTATTATTATAATTTTTTATTAATATTATTATTTATTTTATTTTATTATTATTATTATTGTTTGATTTATTATATTCTATTTAATTTTAATGAAATAGATTTTCTTTATCTAACAATTATAAAATTATTTTTTAATTTGAAAGATAAAAAATATACTTTTCTCTTAAATCTCATATGTGAAGAAAGTTGAATGAAGGAGTTTATTTTGATTTTCTCTTAATTTTTTTGTGTATTTAACTTTTATTACATCTTTGGCTTGCCAACTTATAAAATATTAAATAATGAAAAAATCAAATTGTACTTTTTAAAGAAAATTAAAAATTAAATTAAATAAAAAATATCAAATCATTATAAATATAAATACCAAAAATGTCACCAAACATGTTGTAAAACATCAAAATCATTAAATCATAAACGAGTTGAAATTCATCAAGGACCCACAAATTTCATCTAAAAAAGTTTTATTGAGGAATAACAGCATAACAAGATAAATAACAAGATAACTTTTTTGTTGGATAGAAGGAAACGAATGATGATAATAATATATATTAAACCATAGTGTTTAATATTTTCTAATTAATTAAAAATATTAAATAAATTTAAAAAATAATGATAAAGCAAGAGGGTTAGGAAAACGACAAAAGCCAGAAACCCAGTGTCAGACCTACCTGCAACCCAGGGAGAAAGAAAGGAAAAGACACACATAAATACACATACTATATATCAGCCATTACCGGGAATAGCCGGTGGCTATCCCTCTGAAAACCCTATAGGGTCTTCGTCCTTCTAGTGTTTGCATTTTGTTTCTTGTTTTCAAGGGAGAAGAGAGAATCTGTGTTGTTCACTCTGAGCCACGACACTGTACCCAGAGATAAACAAAGAAAAGACCAAAGAAGGAATTTGAGTGTGCCTGCTGTGAAAACCAAAACCCAAAAACCACACACACAGACACAAAAACCTTAACTTAATTCTCCTTAAAATCCCACTTCACGTATCCAACAAACTAGTATATAGTTACATACATAGAAAAAAAAAAAAAAAAACTAAATCACTGTCTTTCTCTATCATGCTTCACTATAACATCAGAATTATACACACCCTTTCTTTCTTCCTCTCGTTTTATCGTGACTCCACACACTCTTCTCTACCTAACTTGTGCTGAGGAGCTTCATTTTCAGCTTTTGTGTGTTTTTTTTTGCTTGGTTTTGTGTTTCTATGGCTGAGGGTTTTGAGGCTTACCATGTGCCACAGCAAAGCAGAAGAGATAAGCTAAGAGTTGTGGTGACACAGAACCAACATGGTCTGGTTGAACCCTCCACTTTGCTTCCTTTGTACGACCCTTCTTCTTTCATATCTTCTGATTTGTTAACGAGCTTCCACAGCAGCCACAAACACAACTTGGGTTGTGGTGTGAAGGAAGAACGTGCAAATTTGATGATGGGTTTTGCAGGGAGAGGAGGTGAAGGTGGAGGAGTCATGAACAATGGCTCTTCTTCTTCTTTGTGTTGTTCTTCTAACTCCTCTTCGGTTTCTTATTTGGATCCCGAATCGTCGTTGCCTTTGAACCAAGCTACAATTCAGGTCATTAACAACAACAACAACATGTTTCTTTACCAAGCACAGAACCTGGGAGAGTTTGATCAGGGCTATAACAATAACAACGGTAGTGAGATCATGGTGTTTAAGCCTGAGCCTTTGTCTTTGTCTCTGTCATCACATAGCAACGGTGTGAATCTTCAGCGATATGGATCTGTGGTTTGTGGTGATAAGGTTGGTGGGGTTGGTGGGGGTGGTGGATGTGTGGTTTATGGTGGTTCTGGTTTGAATGAAGTTTCTAGGTGCACGGTGCCTATGGGGCCATTTACTGGCTATGCTTCTATATTGAAGGGATCGAGGTTTCTGAAACCTGCACAGCAATTATTGGAAGAGTTATGTGATGTTGGTGGAGTCTGTGCTGAAAAGATGGTGGCTGATGCATCATTGATGGAACCTGTTCCTCTTCCTCCTCCTGAAAATTCAAGTGAAGATCTACAAGGGGATCACGGGGGTGACCAGGGTCGCAAAAAGTCAAGACTGTTAACTATGCTTGACGAGGTTTGTGTCTTTTGTGTTAATCTTTTCTGATGTTGTTGTTTGATGAAAATTTTGGCGAAGGGGTGTTACTTTTATCTGTTCATGTTTGATGTTTCTGATGATTTCAATTTTAGTCCTTTGGTCGAGTTACTGTTCTAGTTTAGGTTATGCAGAAGAAAAATGTATTTTTGTTAATATCTTTGAGGTTTTTAAAAGTTTGATTATGTTAATGTGTGGCTAGTGATTCCTTGAAGGTTGCTTAGATTCTTATTGATTGCATTGAGGAAGTGTGTTGTTATTTTTTGTGATTATGTCATTGTAGTTTATCTTTTTGTGAATGGTGTGCATCATCAAGATTCTTGTATTTTGTGTGATGGATGGCCTCGGTGAACTCAATTGTCCTTTTGGAAAAGTTAATGGGAGGGAATATATGCACGAAGATTGGGATTGTAAAGTGTCTGTCAACTATATAAAGATTTGTAATGTGTGACTATGTCACCCAGTTTGGGAGGGATAATTTGCGTAAAGGTGTTGAAGGAATCCATCGGAAAAGATTTATACTCCTAAAAAGTGTGTGGTGATATATGATCATGAGGTTCAAAGGTTAAAGAAACTTACATACTTGGATTGCAATGTGTTTTACCTTTATGTAAAGTTGTCATTATTTTTTTATTTTTAATTATTGTTTTCACATACAAAATCACGAATCATGATACAATTTAATCTTTCACTAAAGGGTGGGTGTATTGATTCTGGATTGGAATTAGGATATTAGATGTTTATTTGTTACTATTTTTTTTTATTTCACTGTATTAATGATAAATGGTAGCATGAAATGAACAAATTTGTGTCATACACATGGTTTGTGATGTTTAAAGACATGCAATTTAAGTCTCTTATGAATTTGAATACTTTTAATTGAGTTCTTATTAATTTTTTTTACTTTTTTACTATTTAAAATTTCTGTATTTTTCAATTGAGTGTATGTTATTTAATTTTTTTGATAGTTAGTTGACATGTGAGGGTTGTTTTGCTTCTTCGTCTTTACTTATTTGTCTCATGTATCCATAAATGTAAGGTTTGTGTGGTTAATAAAAAATAATGTTGTGCTATTAATGTAAAAGGAAAAATCAATTTGTTGAAGTCAACGTGGTGGTTCCTTGATTGCTATAGGCGATGACATTGAAGTCATTGGGGAACATAACTATCTCTTTATCCAACATGTTTTTTTATTAAAACAATAAAGGTCACTTACATTAACAACAATATTGTTTACATGTGAAGACTAGTAAACAATGTGATGCAACAAGATAAATCCAACTATAAAAAGAATTAAACAGTAAGAACTGAATTAGGAAATACAAAAAATTGAATACTCAATAGACAAAAAAAATTATCAGAGACATAATTAAAAATATCCAAATTTAGGAGAACATAAAACTTAATTAGTGTTTGTACTACGCCCCTTTTAAGATAAATATGAGTGCTATGTTTGTACTATGTTAGTTAACAGGTGTCCTTGAAGATGATTAAATAATTTTAATTTTTCTCATGCATTTTTTTTTTCTCATATTGTTCTTGGGGGATTAAAACTAACACAAAGGGTGATATATTATTGATAAGGTATATATGTTTACTTTACCACACTGAAAATGTTTATTCTGCCATATTTTGTCTCACCTCATTTTTCACTTCACAGTTCCTGCTTGTGTTTGGTTCCTTCGCGGATCACATCAGGTGTAGAAATTTTGATAAACTCTTGTGGAATAATTTTAATGGTGTACAACGAGTCTTTTAAGTTGAAGGGGTGTTGTTAGTATACAAATCATGACGATGACCATAAACTTATATGAAATTAATAGTACAGTTCAATATTTCTTTTTCTTTGTAAAAATTACGTTTCATGTAATCTCATTTTGAAAATTTGTTAATAATTTCAGTGATGTGAAACTGTCGTATTTTTCTCTCTCATTTAGCTGGTCTTCCAAACAATTAAAAGGTAATCACTTTCTCTGATATGTAATGACTCATTTGGAGGATTCAATGGATCAAGTAAAAATGTGAGGCACTTAGAAGATCTGTCTTAGAAATTCAACTCTATGAATTTATAATGGATGTAGTTTCTTTCAGATTATTTCTCTGATGGTGTGAACTTTCTCTATTTAGATAACAATATACTGCATATCTTTCAATTCTCCAATTTCTGAATTTGCGGCCAGCTTCAGGCAATCCAAGTAATTGGTGCAGCATTAGCTGAAATTCCAAACTCAGAAATGTCTGAATTTTTAAAATATATATCAGCCAGCAAAGTTGATACAAATTTTATGATTCATGCTTTCCGACTGATTGGACTTCTTGCTATCAATTTTTGCACCAAATTCAATGGCATCCACCCTATATCTTGGTCGTTTAGGTTCAAAGTTATTGGATGTAAAGGCTAGGAAATTGACAAGTTTGTGAGATTCAAGTATAGTTCTGTTGTATGTGATTTTAATTTAATTTGTTTTCCTTCTTAGATTGTCTTGGTAAACATGTTATTTACAATGTGGAGATTCAATGTGAATGACCTAGAGTCATGGGTATTTGTTAGGGACTTGTGGTATTATGGGGTGCCTAAGTGAGTATAAGATGTTTGATGGATTGCTTAAGTGTCCTAATTGTGATTATCTTGCTGCTCATTTATCCTGAACAGGTTTACAGGAGGTACAGGCAATACTATCAGCAGATGCACGCAGTAGTAACATCATTTGAGTATGTTTCAGGCCTCAGCAATGCAGCTCCCTATGCAAGTTTGGCCATAAAAGCCATGTCCAAACATTTTAGATGCTTGAAGAATGCAATTACTGAGCAGCTTCAGTTTGCAAATAAAGCTCATTTTCACATCAGCAACAGGAAGGATGAATCTTCAAGGTTTGGCAACAGTGATAGAGGCCCTTACAGCCAAAGGCCAGGGTTTCTTGACCACCAACCTGTTTGGCGGCCTCAAAGAGGACTCCCTGAGCGTGCTGTGACTGTTCTCAGAGCATGGTTGTTTGAGCACTTTTTGCATCCGTAAGTTCCATTTTTTTGTATGAATCACTAGTAACTTCTGGCTAGATCTACCTCCTTTAAAGTAAGCCAACTTGCTTAAGAGGATAAAGTAATGTTGATGAGAAAATCAGCACTTAATTTTGCGTGAACATGCATAACAGCAACTAATGATTTTCTCATCAATAGCATACATTACTTGTTCACCCTTTAAGTGAAGTCAAATCTGAATGTGCAGGTGACTTCGTGATCTTTTTGCTCCCCGGCCAAAACTAAGCGTTATGCATCTATACACATTTAGCTCCTTTAGTGTATTGTGTTTTGTTAACTTAGTTATTCTTTTTCTTTTCCAGTTATCCTACTGATACGGACAAGCTAATGTTGGCTAAACAAACTGGTCTATCTCGTAGCCAGGTAAATATTGTTGATAACCAACATGTAAGCGTGTTTTGGTTTAACTTATTTTTGAAGAAAATATTCACATGTGCTTGCTAGTTTCATGAGTGTATTTCTCAAAAACTTGTCGGTACCCAAAATGCACAGTTAATCTTTTCATTCTTATTGATCAAGGGATTTGTTCTTCTAATGTTTGGCAATTTCTATGTGTGCAGGTGTCTAATTGGTTCATTAATGCAAGAGTAAGGCTCTGGAAACCAATGGTGGAAGAAATACATATGCTAGAAACTCGGCAGGGTCAAAAGAATTCACAGAAGGAAGAACATAGCAGGAACAAGTCAAGTGATCAATTACCGTCTGATAACTCCATTGTTTCTGAGAATCCATCTGGCTCAACAGAAAAGTTTCAGGATACTCCTTACAAGCGAGTTACAGAAGAACTTCCTAACATACCAGTTAGGACTCAGGAACAACTGAATCTTCCCTGCACAAGCAATCAGCCAGGGGGTGTTGGAGTGAGCATGGGTGGCAGTGCAAGCAATAATGTATCACTCACACTAGGACTTTATCAAAATCATGGCATTGGTTTGGCTGAACCTTTTACCCTGAATGCAGCACAGCGATTTGGTGTTGCTCTTGAAACCAACAATGAAGGCTATGTGATGAGTGGATATGAGTCACAGAATAGGCATTTTGGAAGAGATGTCATTGGGGGGCAACTGGTGCATGACTTTGCTGGCTGAAGGTCCTCAATGTCTAATAACTTGCATGGACTTTTCATTTGATTTGGGTGATATACTAAACATGTTTCTGTTGTGCTTTCATGAATTATCCAAAGTTGGTAGAGGGATTGGAATGTTGCACTTTATGGTGATACTGGCATTGATGAATGAACCTTCCAGTTAGGGGGAGCAGATTAACAGATTAACAGGTCTTTCTATTGAACTCACTTGTATGAAGATTGTAAAATTATTGTGTAAATTCATTTGAGGTTATTACTGGGAGTAAATCCAAATGCTCTTTGCTTTTTAAGCTGTTTGTAAGCTTTTCTATTTTATATTTTCATCCAAACCAGGTAATTGAATTTCAATTTGTAATACTTAAAAATCATGTTAGTTATGTTGGGGTTCTTTACACTTTAAATGTAGTTCCTATATATTTGGAATTTGTGATCCTAATTTTCACTAAGAAGTCGCATTTGGTTCAGGATAATTGATTTTAGTTAAATTAATTTTTGAACGCAGAAATAAGAATTAATTGTTATTCAGTGTAATATTTTTATTTTTTAATTAATTTTGAAAATTGAATCTGAACTGATTTTTTGTTAATTTTAAATGAAGTAAACAAGTTATTTTTAGTTTTTCATGACATCATTATGATTCACAGAAAGAATTAATTCTATTTTTATCTATAGCCCATTATTGGTCTAGTGAACTTTATATTGGACCGATTAACTTACAAGCTTAATTTTCTTTTGGAACTTTCTTCTTGTACTTTGAAGATTTTTTTTACACCTCCAAATTTTACGTTCATTATCATTACGTTCCTTCTGAGTTAATTAGGTAAGTAATAATTACTGCTTACCAAATGTATTTATTGCGTTAATGGTTTATAATTACTGAACTGACACTGCCAAGTCACTTTCACAACAACATTTCCGCTCCAATAGCATTCTTCTTTCACCGCTTTCTTTTTCTTTTTTTTTTTCTAAACAACGTTCTTCTTCGTGAGTTGTTCTTCTTTTCCTTTTAGTTATCTTTTGGTTTATCTTCATTTTTTAGCCCACTTCCTTCTTTCTCCTTATTATATCATTTGTTCATTTAATTTTTCAGGCAAACCTCGTATTTATTTTTCTTGTGTCTTGCATGTCCTGGATTTCGAAATCCGATTTGAAAAAATATCAAATTTGGAAATTCGGTTTAGGTAAGCTCCAGATTTCTAAATTCATTTAAGTAAATAACTCAATTAGGAATGCGTCGACTTTCGAAATCTAGCTTGTAAAAATATCCGCTTCCAAAATATGGTTTATAAAAATACCGACTTTCAAAATCCCGTTTGTAAAAGTAACGGTTTTGTAAATCCAGTTTAGGTAAGTCCCGAATTTGTAAATCTGTCTAAGTTAGTAATACATCGAATTTCAAAATTCGGTTTAGAAACTTAATAGATATCAAAACCCATTTCAGAAATGCACCATATTTCAAAATCTGATTTTTAGAAATTACTAAATTTCGAAATCTAATTTAGAAAATCATCAAATTTCGAAATTTAATGAACTAGATTTCAAAATCCAGCTTTTCTAAAATTTTTGGATTTCAAAATTTGATTGGAAACCCAACGGATTTCAAAATCCGGTTCACATGCTCTCGTATTTCCAAATCCGATATATATATATATATATATATATATATATATATATATATATATATATATATATATATATATATATATATATATTTTTTTTTTTTTTTTTTTATATTTATTTTTTTTTTTTGTTGAACCTTTTTTCATTTTTTTATTTAAAGATTTATTGTTTTGTTATATTTTTGTTATGTTTTTTGTTTATTATTTTTAATTTTATTTAATTTTTTAGAAACTTTTGTATTTGTTTTTGATTTATTTGTTTTATTTTTTTTATTGTTCCTAAAGACTTATTGATTGTGTTTGTAAATTTTTTGTTATTTAAAAAATTAATGATTTATATGGCTGTGTTATTTTTTAAAAAATTTTATTTATATTGTGTGTTATTTATTCATTTGGTTTAAATTTAGTTATTTGTTTGGTGTATTATTTTAATGTTTGATTGAATTTGTTTGTTATGATTTTGGGATTTTTTAATCGTTTTTTTTTTTTAATTTAGTTAGTTTGTTTTGTGGAATTAGTTGATGTCCATTTTAGTTGTTATTATGTTAGTGTCATTTTGTAGGTGATTAGAATATTCTTATCTAAAATGGAAGATTTTCCTTTAAGTTTCGTGGATTCACAAATAAATTTAAGTTTCATATCATATTTATCTTCTTTTATAAATGAAATGTGCGAGAGAGATTATACAGATAATTTACAACTCATTAGATTTTCCCACTCATGATGAGTTAATTTAATGGGTTCGAGGGATTGCTTTTGATCTTAGTTTTATTATTGTGATTATAAGATCTTATAAAGCTAATGGTCAACCAGGAAGAAAAAGTATGTATTGTTAGGATGTGAAAGAGGTGGAAAGTATAGGAAATACAAATCTAATGTTCAATCGAGTATATCTGGCACAAGAAAATGCGATTCTCCTTTTATAGGCTTAAATACCTTTTTCGTCCTCATTTTCATAGTGTCTGTTGCGAATGGTCCTCATTTTTACCAAATGTTTAAAATGGTCCTCATTTTCGCAATTTGTGTTTTATTTAGTCATTTTCTGTGATGGCGTTTAAATCATTAACGGAGCACTGTAGAGGTGGCACTGTTTGTATTACGTTGTACTAGGGTGTATTACGTGTACTGTATAGGTGTAATAATTAGATATTTGGGGATCAATAGGTGAGCTAGGGTTTTGAAAATGAAATGTTGGGCAGTTGGTGAGTTGCTGCAATCTTCTTCTTCCTACAATCCCATTATATAGGTATGTCAGAGTCCCAATCTTCTTCCTTTACCTTTGGTTGTAATCGTTGGAGGCAACAGTGTTGTAGCACTTCGTGCAATGTTGGTGGTTCAACGAGAAATGGATTAACCCCGATTTGTAACTGCGGAGAGATGGCAACTTTGAGGATGGCAAGAACTCCAAAGAATATTAGTTGAAAATTTTGGGGTTGTCCCAATTACAAGGTGAGATTAATTGTACAATCTACTTTTTTTTGTTAATAATAAATTGGTTTTAATTTTTTGTTTATTGATTGACAAAGTGGTGGTTCCAATAATGTAAGCTATAACTTCTTCAAATGGTGGTGTGAAGAAGATGTTGATGAAAGGGATGTCATCATCATGACACAAAGGAGGCAGATTAATGATTTGGAGAATTCATTGAAAGTTGTTGAGAAGAGGCTGCAATTAGTAATAGGATTCACTTGTGTTCTTATTGTATTTTTCGTAGTGTTGTTTTGTGTAATCTTTTAAAGTCCAATTTGTTTTGTACTATTGTGAAATGAAGAAACAAATTAGTGTGGTTATGTTTATATTAGTCCCAACCTGTTCAAAATTACATGTTAATATGAGCATTGAAGTAAGTGATATTGATCTGAGCTTGGAAAAAATTAAATTGATCTAAGTCTGAAAGAAGTGAAATTCATAACATTAAGTCATCCTCAATGTTTTGCAAAAGTGAAATTCAACGAAGTTTGGAAAAACTTAAAATACATATAATTGCATACTAAGGTTAAGCAATTCCACATCAAAAATTCCAAAAAATAAACAAGACGTATGATGCTGCTAGCATGCCTTTCTCCTAATATACAATTTCATCCTAAATTGCTGACATGGTTCGTTTAGAGTCGGTAGTGGTGCTGCTTGACTTTCATTTTATGAATGTGGTGCCTGGGTTGATTGAATCTCCACTTCACTACGTGGTGGTTGAGTTGTTGGAGTTTCATCTTGTGGTGCAGTCTTAGTAGGGTTAGCATGGTCAGCATGTGGTGCATTCTTAGTAGGGTTAGCATGGTCAGCATGTGGTTCAGTTTGTGCATGTGGTGCAGTCTCAGCAAAAGTTGCAGTTTCCTCAGCAGGAGGTGCATTTTCCTCAGTTTGTGGTGCAATTTCGTCAGCAGGTGGTGTAGTTTGCTCATCTAGAGGCTTATCTGGACAATTGTTCCTATTATGGTCAATTTGACAACATATGCTACATTTTTTCTATGACCTCCTTTGCTGATATGTGTGTTATCCTTTCTCAACTCCCACTCTTCCAACCTTCTTTTTTTCTTGGGTCTTCCTGATAAGATCCTCTTATGTAATGGGTGGACGTTAGGGTAGGGAGTTCTTTCCCATAGGACCTTACCATTTACTAGAAAGATGATGGATTGATATGTTTCTTCGTAGGTGGACCTCCTGAACCAGATTGGTATGAAGTCCTCAACATTGACATTGAATAAATTCATTGCTGCAATAGCATGGCAGTAAGGGATAACAGTTGTAAGACCCAGAAAAATAATTATAATTCTAAGGGATAATTGGATGCGAGGAATATTAATTGAATTGATATACAAGTTCATAACAAAGGTGGAAAGTAGCATAATTGGTTAGAACTATGCCATGGGATTTGGAGGTCTTGGGTTTGATTCTTGTGTGCATGTTAGAATAATTATAAATTTTCTATTATTTTATAATTGCTTAGGATGTGCTCATGTGTGTGCTTGAACGTGAAGTATGCTTATAGGAACTTAGCAATTTTAATTGCCACATTTAGGAATATTGTTTTGGTTGCTTTCTTGAATGCAATGAATATGCGAGTACATTGTAGTTTTGTGGTGCGTGTGGATTAACAAGAAACACATGATGGTCATATGGGTTGGAGTGTTATTTGAGTCTTGGGGGTTGTGAGTTCAAATCTTGGTTAGAAAAAAATGGGGAAAATAAAGTCTATTTTTTTTAGTAAATTCGTGATACGCTTAGGGAGGCGAAAAGTTGAGGCAAATACACAACAATAAGTTTTTTATTTTATTTATTTTTTTCATAGTCTTGTAAGGGAAAGTAGAGGGTCATTTTTAGCTAAGTTAAAAATTTGAATTTGGGGCTTAGGAGAGAGGAAGAAAAACGTAAGTTGGGAGTAAAGGAAAGAGGAACTGCAGAAATTAGTGGAGGCAACGTTGGATTGAGAGCGAAATAGGGTAGATCAAGTTAAGGTGATCGCATTTCAAAAACTCTCGGTAAGGGGAGCTACACCTTATGTTTATGATTTATTGTTTATGAGAATAATGTTAAAGGTTTCAATGGGATGGTGAATTGTAAAACTGGGATTAAGTTTTGGCGTAAGGGGAGCTACACCTTATGTTTATGATTTATTGTTTATGAGAATAATGTTAAAGGTTTCAATGGGATGGTGAATTGTAAAATTGGGATTAAGTTTTGGCATAAGGGGAGCTACACCTTGTAGATGGTCATTTTTAGCTAAGTTAAAAATTGAAATTTGGGGCTTAGGAGAGAGGAAGAAAAACGTAAGTTGGGAGCAAAGGAAAGAGGAACTGCAGAAATTAGTGGAGGCAACGTTGGATTGAGAGCGAAAAAGGGTAGATCAAGTTAAGGTGATCGCATTTCAAGAACTGTCGGTAAGGGGAGCTACACCTTATGTTTATGATTTATTGTTTGTGAGAATAATGTTAAAGGTTTCAATGGGATGGTGAATTGTAAAACTGGGATTAAGTTTTGGCGTAAGGGGAGCTACACCTTATGTTTATGATTTATTGTTTATGAGAATAATGTCAAAGGTTTCAATGGGATGGTGAATTGTAAAATTGGGATTAAGTTTTGGCATAAGGGGAGCTACAGCTTGTATCTATGGTTATTTGTTTATATGATGAATGTCTTGTATATGAGATAACAAGTGTTTATCCTTGTGGTAAAAGAATGTTGGGTTTTTGGTGTGAGGGATGCTAAATCATTTTCTTGATATTACATGATTGTGTGTTGAGAAATGATTGTAAATTGATTTATGGAATGAAGGAATTGTGAAATGCATCTTTAGGTTATGTTTTGGTGTAAAGAGGTGTTAAGTCGTGTTCTCATTATTTTTGTGATTATGTATGGAGAATTAGTTGCATTTGAAAATATGGAATTATAAAGGGGTAATTTCGTTCTTATGGATGGAGATGATAACAAGTTTCTTTAATGGTTGAATTCATGATAGCAGTGTTGTTTGGGATTAAGTTTAATGGTTGAATTTTTAATTATTTTTTTTAATTTTTTTATTTTTACATGTGTCACTTCATAGTTGTGCTACGTGTCAATTTTGACATGTGGCACAACTATGAAGTGACACGTGTAATAATAAAAAAATTTAATTTTTTTTTAAAATTTAAAAAAATATTAAAAAATATTAAAAGAATTCAGAAAAACCAGAAATTGACATGTGACGTTGACTTTAACACTGTCTGGTCAAAGTTAATGATGGGGATCAAATTGAGTCATTTTTAAGAAAATGAGGACCAAAGTGAGACAATGAAAAACTTGAGGACCAAACTGAAATTCATGACAAATAGAGCGACCAAAAGAGTAATTTAACCAATTTTTTTTTTTGTGTCTACAATTGCTGTCACATTTTTTTGTGGTGAATATGAGATGAGATAGATGGAAAGATTCGTTTTTAAGGATGGGGTTAAGATGTTTAATCTAATTACTTTAATTTTTTATTTGGATGAATCAATGGGGGAAATTAGGGATTTTTATCTTCATCTAGTTACCATGTGAATTTATTTGAGGTTGGGGCAATGGTTGTAAATATAACTTGTTTTCCTTTGGAGTTTAATTTTGGTTGAGGTAAGCATCATTTTATATGGGTTTTTGGTTGAGGCTGTAGAATTTTGTAAAGTGCTGGACGTTGGTGGTAAGTTGATTACAAATTTTGTTTAAAGTATTTGATGAACTGAATTTTATCATTTAGAAAAGTAGAGGTGAAATGTAGTATGGAATAAAATTGTTTTTTGTTGTTGTTCTTAAGCATATGGGGAATCCATGGTGTAATAGCAATTGGAGATGTTTTCTTATGATGATGAAATTATGATTTGTGTTGGAGTACTATGAATTGGTTAAATTTGGGGTCTTGGATAAAGTTAGTGGAGTGAGTATGGTTCCTAAGGGTACTGTTAATTTGGGTTCAACTGCAATAAGATTTTTTGAGTTTATTGAGAATCCATCAGTTGTGTCAATGCTTGGGTGAATTTTAGTTCTTGGTTTGCCTCTTTCATTTTTCAAAGCCAAATCAACAGGTTGTTGTAAAATACCCTAGCACTTGTGGAACTCACTATTTTTACTCTTGCGCATTCGAAGCCAAATCTACAGATTGTGGGAGAATCCACTGGTCACTTGTGGGACTCGTTGTTTTGACTCTTGTATATTCGAAGTTAAATTCACAGGTTGTGAAAGAATCCACAAGTCATTTGTGGAGCTCGCTGGTTCGCATTTTTGTTTTCTAGAGCTAAATCCATAGGTTGTGGAAAACTCCACTGGTCACATGTGGAACTTACTGTTTTGTTGTCATGGTTTGTTTTAACATGATGTTGTTGCTAATTTAAAAAATGTGTTGTTTATGTATTATTTAGTGTAGAATTGTCGGGTGAATTGTATGTTATTATCCTTAAGTTTAAGGGAATAATGCTTGGGGTTATGCTAAGATAATGATTTATGATTAATCTGATGATGATGCGACACAATATGATGTAATTGCATGATGAGTCGAGGTATGTTTGATCATGAGTTGAGGTATGATATGTATGGGTGTACGTATGTGATGAGACAATATGAACTCTTTGATAGTTATAAAGCTAGGATGGTTTCTTTACCCATAGGACTTTGTCGAGTCAGGGTAAAGGGGTTTCGTTCCCTTGTAAGTCTTTGGCATAAACTTAGCAAGAGCGCTCCACCCAAGGCTTTGTCGAGTGGGTGGAGTTTTTGCTTGTAAGTCTATGGAAAGCAGGGGAATGGACTTTTCCTAGAGGTGTTGGTGCACAAGAAAGGTATATTGGTTAGCTATGAGAGAATGTAATACCGTTAATATTACTTGGTGGTAATATTTTGATGATTTTAAGTTGTGGTGTTGAGAACATGTGTTGGTGGTGTTTTTCTTTATGAATGAGTTTTGTTACATCATAATTTGCTACGTGAGTTACATGTTAATATGCCTGTTATATGATGTGATACATGGTTAGCTCACCCTTGCATGTTTGTGGATGAGGTTTCCACCTGCGATAATCATATAACTTGCGTTATACGGGAGTAGAGGTTGATGCATATACTGCTGGAGAAGCTTAGCTGTGAGGAATTCATGGGGAAGCTTTGGGAAGTTTTATTTTAACCTTTGAAAAGGTTTCTTTGAAATAAAATGTAATAATGTAATGATTTTTTAGTTTTCACTTGAAAGATTTGATATTTAACCTCATCGAACGATTTAAGTTATTTGATTATATAAGCTATGTTTTCTCCTTGATGAATAAAGAGGTTGGATGAATCTTTTACCAGATGTTTTTCTTAGATGAAAATAATGGTGAAAATTTCTATCTTATACGATGGTATCGAAGGTTGTGCTTCATGTAAAAAAAAAATATCTTACACTTGACATCTCGAAAGGGGTGTTACAACAGTCAGAAGCCATTACCTGTAGCTGCAATGTTGAGAATCCACATTGACTATGTACTTATCTCCAACCATGGATATGTGCCTCACTTTAAATAGTTTTTCTCATGACCAGCTGCAAAAATGTGTTAATCAGTACAAATATCAATACACGAATAAGTGGATTGTGTTAAAAAAAGACAAGAACCTAACCTTGGGATCCAATATTTGGTTAACTCCTTTTCCTTATGAAGTTTGTCAAGGACCTTGGGGCAAATGTTTCCTTCAAAAGTTGTAACCTTTTTTCTCTTGGTGGTCTGCCTTTCCATTAAATAAACTCTGATTTCCTCGAGCATGGTGATTATGGGTTTGCCTCTAGCATCCACTGTGACACTATTAAACGTTTCACTCATATTGTTGACAATTATGTCACATATGGCTCGACCACTAAACCTAGATTTGAACCAGAACTTCCATCAATAATAGCGTTAGTATTGATATGCATATGAATCAGGTATTTGTACAAAAATATTATAGAGATCCCTTGGAGGTATAACAATAAGGTATCTATAAGCATCAATATTGAGCTCTTTAATTGTTAACATCACTCTTTCCCAAGCTGTTGAGTGTGTGCTCCTAGCAGCCTTCCACGTGAGTATCTTTAAATTTTGGTTAGAGAATCTTTTTCTGAAATTTGCATACAGATGCCTCATGCAAAACCTGTGCTCAACAGTGGGTAATAGGTCATGAATGGCAGACACTAATCCATGTACAATGATTAGATTATTAATATTTACAAAAGTAAAGATAAATTAATTAATTAAACATAAACTAAACATACCTTTTATTGGTCAAACATAAAGGTCATTGTCCCACACACGTCAATACCTCCAAGATCACCAATAAGCAATTCCAAAAACCATGTCTAAGTTTCTTTGTTTTCAACTTCGACAACAGCATACGCTAACAACAGTAACTGATCGTTAGCATCTCTACCCACAACACTCAACAACTCACCTCCATATTTTTCTTTTAAAAAACAACCATCCAAAGCTATGATGGGTCTACAAGAGACAAAGAAATATTTACATGCTTTTAAGCATGAGTAAAACCTCTGAAAAATTGCTTCATTATTATCATTTTCCACTTTGATTTTTATAGTTGATCCAGGAATACATTTTATTAATTCATGTGCATAGTCGTAAATTCTTTTATATTGCTCTTTAAATGACCCATCTACTATATCCGCAGCCATTGCCCTTGCTTTACGAGTTGTTGATATTGACATATGTGTATTCCATTTTCTTAAATCCCTTTGTCTTACGTCATTTATCTTTAACTTTGGATTCTCTATTAGAGTCCGATCCAAGGTTTCACTAAGCCACTTTGCTTTAATGATATTAATCTTGAACTCCCTGCTACAAGAATGAACATCAAGTAGTTTCCTCAATTTCCAAATCTTACGACTAGGAATATAGGAACAATATGCATACCATTGACAATTATTTTGTGCACCCAAATAACCAACCCTAACTCTCTTACTATCATTTTTCAAGAATTTCATATTTCTCACCTTCCACTTCAACATATCTGGCTACATTCAAATCCACGTCCACAAGCTCTGGACCCTCAACACTGTCCCTATTCAGACCACTAGCATCCCCAACTTGTACTTTAGCACCCTCTTCATGGGCCTCTACTTCAGCACCCTCTTCATGGGCATCTACTTCAACAGCCTCAAACTGCACTTGCTCAGCCTCACCATCCATTTCCCCAACCTCACCCTCAACCTGCACTTCACAAACCTGAACTTCCACTTCACCTTCCTCAGCCTCCATTCGTGCCACCTGACCATCCATTTCTCCAACCTGGTCCTCCTCACAAACATCAACCTCCATTCCTCCCCCCTCACCATCCATTTCCCCAACCTCTTCAACAAGAGTTGGTGCATCACAAAGGTATAAAACTTTTTCTTCTTCATCCACATTATTACCTACCTCTTCCTCATCAACATCATCTACTATCTCTACTTCATCCACACCATGAACCACAAACAAATGCACCTCACCATAATGCCTTGCAACATTAACCATATTAATAACACCATTGTCATCTGACAATAGGTGAAACATTTTTTCCACAACATACCACATCCCCTTAATGTTAACATACCCAATTGCATGACCACATTGATTTTTCCCCACTCATATAATGTAACCCACAATTTTGTACAAAAATACCACCGTTGTGGACAATAACATCGAACCTATCATTACTCATTGCCCTAAAGTAAATTCAACAGAGAAAAAAATTGTATTATTAAGCCTACTTTAACGCAATGGGGGACCACTGCTACAATCAATTAGAAATAAAGTAATGGGGACCATACCCACCACCAACAACCGACAAAGAAGCCAACTAAAATAATACCCATCGAACCCCACTTACAGACAAAAACTACACAAAATCATGCAAGTAACACCTCGCCATGCAGAACATCACAACATTCCAACCACAAACAAACCCCAAAACAGAATTACGAAAACCCTAACCCTAACTGATTCAAATGTGCAAAATTTATCACAACACCGAGAACCCTAAACCCATGACCAAAGCACTTACCTTGTTGATGATGATTATCTGGAAAATTGAAATCAAACGAACAAATTGCAAGTAACACTTGTTTCCTCTGAAAATCGGAGATGAAGAAAATCGCCTCCCACCTATGTCAATCCCTAATTACACTCAACGAAATACCAAATTCAAAATTTTGCCCCAAATTGAAAAGTTAACGTTAATAATCCACATCTACAATACACGTAATACACCCTAGTACAACGTAATACAAATATTGCCACCTATACAGTGCTTCGTTACTGACGTGTTTAAGCCAAGCATATATAACTGATTGGTTGGATATGTATCAAGACATGCTTTAGGACTCATCGTTGAGGAGTTCGATTGAGCTAAGCATATAGGATTTGATAGTGAAAGTTGTGGTTGCGTCTTGAGAACAACATATGCTCTACCATGTGCTTGTCAATTAGCACAATATGACCCTATGTGATTCCTCTCTTTAAATTCATATAATATGGACTTGATTGAGTTTTTCAAATATTCATCAAATTAATCACAGGTAGAGTTATACATTTAAAAGGAACTTGATCTGGTCCTCAATTGTTTCAAAGAAGTTAACATTGCAAGAAAATTGACAATCAAACAAAATTTACTTGAAATTGGTTGTTCTGGTATGACATCAATGGTACCTTCACAATTATTTTTTCAAAATCCACTTTCCAAAATCTTCATCCAAATGAAACTTTATTATCTAAAGTAAAGCAATAATAGAATAAACCAAACTGATTTAATTCGTCAAAACCAAAACTTATTACAAGTTCTTTCAAGTTCAAAACTCAAAATCAAATAACTATTACATTTGTCTTATTCGAAAGTAACCACTTCCAAATGATTTTCACAAAAAATCCCAAAAAGCTTTCCCACATTTAGTAAGATACTCTTTTAGTAAGAAAACCTCTTCACATTTTGATATGTAAGAGAAATGAACATTCTTTAGGAGGCATTGAAAGTATGGAAAGCCTTTATCACTAGGGATGACAATGCATGATAGGATGCTTCACATTTGGCCTATGAAAAACGGGTCAGATTAGCTTACCTCACATAAGAAATGTGAGCTAATTTATCTAGTCCACTTTTTCCATAAGCCACTTATGGCTCAACCAAATATTCTTTGAATGACAACTAGTCTTGGCTGATAATCGAGTATTCCTTGCCTAATAGTCACTCCTAACTAAGATAAATGAATTATGTAAGTATTGATTGATAAACCATAGTGTTGCCTACTAGAGAGAAATATTGTTTGTTGGCATATAAAGTATTTCTCCACTCTCTTCTATTTTTGTAATTGAACACAACAAATATTATAACATCCCGACCGAGTATTACTTTATTTCATCGTCATAATTCAAAAACCACAATTTATAACTGACTAATACAACTTATAGTATGATAAAAGTAATTGTTTACAAAATCTAAAATCCATAAAACAATAAAAACTCTGTAAAAGCTTTCCCCCAAGCTAGCCCCTCTCCGGCTCTATGTCTCATCAACACCAAACACAAGCCGATAGGGTGAGCTAACATATAAACATATACATATATAATCACAAGTCAGTGTACATACACACACACACCCATAAGAGAAAACTTTGTCCCCTGATTCCATGACGCATGGCCACCACCATGTTTATACACGTTCTACATCTTTGGATAATAACCTTAAGATATCATTTGTTGCTGCCATCTATAAGTCACAACTTGTAGAAACACGTGAGGGAATATCATGCTACAGACCACATTCTTAGGGTTGTCCAAACGTGCCAGGCGCGACGAGTCAGCCCGTTGGCCCACCAAAAAATAGCGGGCCGGGTTAGAAAACAGAACCCATCAACTCGTATCAACCCACCCCGTCTAGCCCGTCAACCCGACAGGCCAACCCGCGGGCCAATTCAGGGACAAAACGGGCCAACCCACGGGCCTTCTAAGTTAAAAAAAAAAAGAGCACATGCAACATGTGGTTCAAACTAAGAAAGAACACCTTTTGCTAAAGTGCAAAAAATGTCATAGATATTCATTTACGCCAATTAAATTTAGGAACACATTTCATTTGGAGTTATATATGTACACAACTACAACATTCAGTTCAAGTATAAGCTTTTTAGTATTTTATCTACACTAACCAACAATCATAACAAAAGTTTTGTTTAGTTTTGCTTTTTGTTTTTGCAAGTATGAATCTTCTTAAGTTTTATATATTTATTAAATGATTGTAATATTTTTCCTACACTAAATATTGGGTAAAACTATTTTCAAGTTTTTTTTTTTGTTTTTGCGGTAAACATTTCCATATGTAAAAGCATGTAGGTCTATCTTTATTACTATCTCAGATTTTGTCATTACATTAATTAAAATCAACATTGTTAACACCAGGTGGAGTTCCTAATACGAACTACAATTTGTACTCTCAACACAAGATTAACACATCACTAGCCACAACATGTGATTGCTCAATAAAGTGGAGACCCTTTGTACGAGCCACAACTCAAGGAATGCTTGTGTTCATCCTCCATCTTGAGCCACAACATAAGAGATGCCATTGCGAGCCACAACTCAAGGAATGCTTGTGTTCATCCTCCATCTTGAGCCACAACTCAAGGAATGCTTGTGTTCATCTTCCATCTTGAGCCACAACTCAAGGGATGCCATTCTAATCCATAACTCAAGGAATGGCACGTGTTTACCCTTTATCCGAGGCATAACTCAAGGGATACCATTCTGAGTCACAACTCAAGGGATACCATTCCGAGTCACAACTCAAGGAACCAACAAGTCCATCTTTAAGGTATCACCCAAATCCTTGTAGACCAGGCACATCCACATCACACAAACCTTGCCCCTGCATTATCGCCTGGTGTTGCTTCAAAGCAGCCAGGCAAAAGCTAGTTGCAGACTGCCTAACTGATCTCCCCTATCACTAGACACCTTGTGTCGTTGATGCCTCTATCCTTACAAGTATCGCTTGGCAGAAATATCCTCACCGCCATGTGCAACGTGTCCTAGCGGCCCTCTAGAATTGTAGCTATTGGAAGACCCGAAAAATTTAAAATAATTAAATAAATAAATATTTAACAAATGCTGGTAGTGGGAATTTTTATGGCATTTAATGCTGGTTTTTATGACGTGAAATAATACTAGCTCACATGCTAGTTTTTATGAGAGGACTTGGGTTCGAGTCTTGTGTATGCCAATTGTGTGTTATTTTAATTGTTTATTAATTTTAATAATAATATGCTTGATCATGAAGAATGATAATATAATCCTAGATTTATAGGAATTATCACAAAACATGAATTGGTTGAATTGGTTGTGCACTTGCTTTGAAATTAGATGGTTGTGTGTTCGAGTCTTTGCTTATGTGAAATAAGGTTCCTTTTTGCTAAAATTATTTTTAGCATGAATGAGAATGGTTAGAAACCATAGAAGTCAAAGGAAGTAGCCAAGAGGATAGGAAAACCATCTCATAATGGTTTTTGAATGGCAATTAAAAATAAGTTTTATAGCATTTTCGTTTTCTGGCCATTAAGCACAACTAAGGCTTAATTAAGTGGCCAATTAAGGGTGAGAGAGGGTGGTTTGAAGGTTGCTTTTGGTGAGTACTGAGAGGAGAAGAATTCCAGAGCAATCTCTGTGTTTCAGAGTGAAAGAGTGAGAGTTGTTCGTGGAAGGAACAAGGAGGCCATTGTTGATCAAGAAGAAGCTTTAGAATTATCAAGTTTAAGCAAGAACTCCAGTTTAGGGGAACTTCTTTATGTATTAGTTCATTTTATGATGTTTTGTAGCATGATGTATGAATGTGGTGCCTCTCATGATCAAAAGTGTATCTATTTTCACGTTTTTGGAAAATTTCCAAAAATCATTTGGTGGGTCGTCAAAGCTGCCAAGTGATGCATGAGAGTTGGACCCATTTTTAGGTTTTTGTAATGAACCGCCTGGCGGCAAGGGTGACTCCACCAGGCAACATGAACACTAGTGGCGTTCTTGCGATTTTAATGGATTTTGTGGTATTATGTGTTTCTTGTGATAGTATTCTATACACATTGTTTGCATAATATTGTATAAATGATGTATTGTATGATAATTGAATGAGTGAATGGGGATATAAATCATGAAGGATCCATGTTAGGGGTGGGAATAAAATCGAAATATGATTCTTAGAGTTCAATTATGATAAATTTGCAAAGGTATGAAATTATTGGTTGAGTCTGTATGCTATAAAAACCAGAAAATTATGTGAATTCATGTGCTTGATTGACATAAGCGAGATTTGGGGGTTTTGGGTTCATCACGGGTGCAGGAAAATTCTAGGGTATGCCCAAAATATGATGTGCTGCTGCAGTAGTGGCAATTGCTTTTTGTGACTGTTCTGGGCGCATTTTGGGATTTTGTGAGGGTGAGGATAAATCTTGCATGTGATAATTATATAAAATGGACCAATTGTAATGGATGGAGGCCTAACAATGATTGAATGGTCATGGAGGGTTGGTAAAAACTTAAGTTGGGTATAGTACATTAGAAGTAAAAGAGGTTGAGTAATACTAGTTGGTAATCAGTCATATTGGGTACGTTTGAGATATTTGTGATACTGTAGCTTATTGTTAAAGTCAGGATTGGTTAATGTGTTTGAATTTATATATACAATTGGAACTACTTAAGTGAAGCCATGGGTAAAATTATGAATGCAAATATGTATGCATATATGACTTTGAGTGTGTGTGTGTGTGTAATGGTAATTGTGTTGTCCGATGAAAGTCATACACATAAACATGTAATTTGAATGTTTATTTGAACTGTGGAGAGTGCTAAAACCTATTTTGGGATGCTAAACTAGTAGTTTGCATGCTACTAGTATAACGTCTGGCGGCGCGGGAGAGACGCTAGAACAATAGGTTTGGTTTGAGCTTGGCACTTGGCAGCGAGCGGGGAGATTCGTAGCTGTTGGATCACGTGTGTTCGACTACAGAGGAGGTCCATATAGTTGGACTACAAGCGGGGAGGTTCGTAGAGGCATGACTACGAGTGAGCAGGTTCATGGAAGCATTCATATCCGGGGTCCATGGTGAAGTATTTGTATGGTGTGCTTGGAATAGTGGTTTCATGTGCAAAAGGAGATTTAGAGTTTTACACGACTTGTGGCTTGTGTGCTTTGCATGTGCGTGGTCTACAAGGCTTTGGGTGATACCTTAAGGTGGACTTAGTTGGAGCATTCCTTGAGTTGTGGCTCAGAATGGTATTCCTTGAGTTGTGGCTCGGGATAAAGGGTAAACACGTGACATTCCTTGAGTTGTGGCTCGGGATGGCGGATGAACACAAACATTCCTTGAGTTGTGGTTTGGATTGATGAGTGTTAGCGGTGTGAGTGTGCGAGTTGTGGCTCGTACGGAGGGTCTCCACTCGATTGAGCAATCATAGGTTGTGGTCAGTGATGTGTTACTCTTTTGTCGAGAGTATGAACTATGGTTGGTATTGGGAACTCCACCTAGCATTACAGAGTGTGGTCCGTAGTGTAAGACCCGAGGAATTTAAATAATTAAATAAATAATTATTTAATAAATGCGGGTAATGGAAGCCTTTATGACATTTAATGTGGACTTGTATGATGTGGAAAAGTACTAGCTCAAATGGACTTGTATTATGCTCAGTAAATATCCATTTTCGTTTTATGGCCATTAACCCTAATTAAGACATGATTAAGAAACCAATTAAGGGTGAGAGAAAGGGTTTTTGGAGTCTACCATTGCGGTGCACTGTGGGGAGAGAAAATTCAGAGTAACAATTGAGTTTGGTGAGTGAGAGGAAGAGTGGAATTATGGAAGAGCAAAGGCGGCTAATGTTGATCAAGGGGGAAATCAAGGATTTGACAAGCTAAGCAATGAATCCAGGTTAGGGGCGCTATCTTACATGTTTTTATTGAATTATGTGCTTCTAGATTGAATAATATGATTGTGATCCTTGCATTGGGTTAAAATCCCATAATTTGTTCGTGTTTCTGGAATTTTCCACAAACTGCCTAGTAGTTATGTGTAACCTGCCAGACGACGCATGCTCCAGAACCCAATTTTGGAGTTTTGTTCTATGAATATACAATAAGGGCGGAACTTGATGTGATTGAGTCCATGTAATTAAGTTTTATATGAAATTGGTATGATTCGTGATTTAAATGGCGGTTAGGGTTCATGTTGGGATTGGGGAAGAATAAATGTGATCCTTGATTATGATTTAGGATATGTCTCATGAAATTAAACTTAAATTGAGCATGCATGGACCTTATATGATCTTTTAACATTACAATCATGTCAAAACGAGTGTTGGAACGAGTGATTAGAGGGTTTTAGGTTTCGCACAGGTGCGAAAAATCTGGAATTTTTTCAAGAATGGTATGCATCGCTTGGTGGAAAATCTAGGATTTGTTCGTATTGTACGTTTTGTAGTGTTTAATGGTAAATGTTGTGCATAAAAATATGTTGCATTGGGAGCAAGGGGCAGGAAAAGGATCATAAGCATGTAATGGAATTAAAAATATTTAGGATTATGCATTTGATTGTGGTTACAAAGTGCCAAAGTGATGTTTACCTTGACTGAGATGTAGTATATTGTCTGTTTTAATTATTGTTACTATATGCGAAGGTGATATTGGTGGAAACACAATGTGGCATGTCTTCGTTGGAAAAAGAATGAGTGCAATGTATATTACGTTAATAATTGAGTAATAGCATGATCAAATCTGTGAATTAGTTGGCAAAGTGAGTGTGTTGAATTGTGGTCCAGTCATAAGATTATGATAGGACAATTATTGATTGATATCATGTACTGTATATTGAATGCTTAGGGTTCCCTGGAACCAGTCCCAAAACGCCAAAAAAAAAACAATAGAAGTGACACTACTAGTGTGGCGCTTAGCGGCACGGGATAAGTCGCTAGGTGACAAGGGGAAAAACAGGTAAGCACTATATGTGTGGCACTTGGCGAAAAGGGTCGTCTCGCTAGGCGGAAGCAAACTAGCAGAGGTCCTGGAAGGTGCGTGGCGCGTGGCGGCGTGTGGTGCCCGTTAGGCAGTTTGGAGCACAAGTTCACCTAGTGACGAAGTGAGTGGCGCTAGGCGGTTTTAGGTGCAGAGTTGGACTGCGTGGAGGGTTCTATACAGCTTTGGATGGAGGTTTTGATGCGATGCTTTGTAGGGGACCTAGTTACGAATGCAACTTGTATTGGGGTAACACGTGGCCACTCGAGGTTGTAGCCTGGTGGTTTTGGAAGTCTAGTGGAGTGTGCGAGATCGTGGCTCGTACGGATGGGTTCTGGAAGATTGCCCTCCTCGTTGTTATCCAACGAGTTTGGTAGTCTTGGGACATGTATGGATTGCGGTTCGTATTGGGGAACTCCACTTGGTCTTGCGGATTGTGGCCGTGACAAATTTATTCTCGCATGTGGACTATTAGGTGGTAGTCGGAGGGGCGAGTAGACACTCGTGGTAGCAAAGATCGATCAATGTAATCATCAAAGGGTGTAGAATCAAAAGGAATCCAGAGGAAGATGTGAATGTTGGGTTGACAATTAGGTTTTACATTTGAGTAATGAGTTTACAATCAATACTTTATTGTATATTGCATTTCTTTTATTTGAGCTCACCCTATTTGTGTGTGTTTAGCGTTGATCATGTAACTCATTACATGGGAGTAGATGTTAATGCAAGTGAGCCTGTGGATTATACTTTTTCATGGATTATACTTTCTATAGTTATTTTGATGAAGTTGTAATCTGGATGTTTCATTGGTTTTGGATTGGGCTATGTATGGACGAATTAAATTAATGTTTTAAACATTTTGGCGTTTATATTAAAGTTTAATTTTCCCGCATTTTGGGAAAGTATATTATTAATAAATGTTGTTATTAGTATTTTTATAAATTTTAATTTTTAATAAGTAATTTTCGGCTAGGATGTTACACCTAGCATGTTTTTTCGCATGTATCTTGAGTGTGGCTTGTAGGTGGTGGCAGCAAAGGGTATCTTGAGGGTATCATCTAAAGATGTAGAACGTGGATAACATAGTGATGGCCATCATGTTGTATGGACGTAGAGAATTGAGTTTCTCTGAGGAGTGTATGTATATGTTTGAATTATATATATATATATATATATATATATATATATATATATATATATATATTATCTCACTCTATCTGCTTGTGTGTGGCGATGATCGTGTAATTCATTATGTAACATTTCGTTAGGATATTACGAATGTTAATAAATTAAAAGTAAAATTTATAATTACACTGCATTTAACAATACCTCATTTCCCAAAATCGCGGGAAATTTAAATTATTTTTATTAATTCCAAATATAACCAAAGTTCATGAATCATAAAAATGGAACATAATAATAAAGCCTCTCATCAGAGTTTACAAAATATTTCAAAACAAAATCATATAAAACTCCCAGGCTTTTCCCCACTCTGCGACTAAGCCTCATAAACTCCACCTGCAATATCATCTGCTCATGTGTACCGCATACACGATCATCGACAAACACAAGCAAATAGGGTGAGCTAAAAGGATAACGCATAAATGTACACCAAACACACACACACACAAACACAAACACACACACACACACACACACACACATATATATATATATATATATATATATATATATAATAAAATACATAAATAACAAAAATATCTTTTTTTGTCCCGCATGGCCACAACCATGTATGATATCATTTCACCCCCAAAGAACCTCCTCCTTCTCTATCACATGGCCACAACCATGTATATCAATGCACATCGCGGAAGACTCGTTCCCTTCTTTCTACATGGCCACAACCATGTATATCATTGTACATCAAGGAGACTCGTTCCAACTCTTCCACATGACCACAACCATGCTAGCAAAGTTCTACATCTTCTATTAAGTATCTCAAGGCGCCTTGCTACCACACCTATCGACCACAACCGATAGAACACGTGCGGGGACCATGCTACGGATCACACACCGTAACGCCAGGTGGAGTTCCCAAATATGAACATAGTCTGTAACGTGCCAAGACTACCAAACTCGTCAGCAAATCGCTAAGGAGGGCAATCCATCTGGACCCATCCGTACTGGCCACAACCAGCACACTCACACCGGCAACACTCGCCAACCCGAGCCACAACTCAAGAGTTCCTCGTGTTCATCCGCTATCCTGAGCCACAACTCAAGGGAAGTCATTTCGGGCCACAACCTATAGAATTCCACGTGCTTAAACCCTATCTTGAGCCACAACTCAAGGATACGTTCCGGGCCACAACCCATGGAACACCAGCAAGCCCACCCTTGAGATATCTTAGAAGTCTTGTAGACCATGCCTCACAAATTCCATCTCATCCCATTAATACAACAGTGAATGCACTTAGAACTCTTACCGTGAAAGCACAACAACACCCTCAATCATTAAGGCTAAAAGTCTTTGTTCAAACAGTCCAGCCTATCTCGCTTAAGCTAGACCCACTAGCTTGAGCGGGCCCCTAGAACAGTTGCAGCCCGCGAAGTCTCGCTTGGGCGAAGCCATCCATCGCCCAGAACTAAGAGTACCTTGCCTAGGCGGCGAGCCACTTAACGCATCACATTAGCCTCGATATCTCGCAGAGGCGAGAAGCTCTCGCCTGAGCGAAATACCCCTTCGCCCAAAATGGCATTTACCACCTGAGCGAGAGAGAGCCCCTAACCACAACCCCTGATATACACAGATTCTCGCCTGAGCGAGGCACACTCGCCTAAGCGAGATGGCCTGTCGCCCAGGACCAGTTTTCCTCGCCCGAGCGAGACGCTCGAGTATAACCAATGATCGTGTCTCTACGAATCTTGTCTAGGCGAGTCTAGCTCGCTTGAGCGAGAATTGTAGAATGGCTCACTGTTTACGCACGCAACCAGTAGTAACCATGCAGAAAACTCATACCAAATCATGCCATTCATTTGGAAAATAGTGCATGCACATATGAACACAATTTTGACATAATAGAGACCCCCAAAGCCAAAGTTTTGCACAATTACACTGATACATTGCATAATCTCATTATAATCATATGATTAGGTATGAATTCGTATAAAACAGTGCCTAAACACCCCAAACCCCAATTCATCTCAGATACAGTGCAGAATCCATAACATATACTCATAAAAAATCATGCAATATGATCAATGGCATACAATTTCGGGTTCAGCTCCCCTAACCTGAAATTTCCTGCACTTATAATTTGAATTACGCGTCTTCCCTGGAATACCAATGCTCTCCCTTTGATCCTCTCCCAAACCAGCCCCCAATTGCCCCAATACCCTCTCAAATTAGCTCTCATCTAAAGGTAAAAATAATCACATTGCAGAAAACTCTCTTCTTCCCCAAATTTCGCCTTTTATAGGTGTCTTAAAGGTTGGTTTAAGTGCCAAAACGAATTTTAACTTAATAATGGTTTAATTGCTATTCAAGGCCCAGCCCCCTCATAGAGCCCCTCTGCTAGGGTTTTCTATGCCCTTTCAAATTCAAGACACAGCAATTATTACCAAAAAGAGTGTTAAATTTGGGTTACTAAGGTTCAAACCCATGACCATGCCTATTTTCAACCAAATGCACAACCACATTTTCAACCAAATGCACAACCACTCAACAAATAAATGTTCAGTGATAATTCCCATAAATATAGAATTATATTATCACTCCTCATGCTCAACATATTATTGAAATTAATAATAAAACAAACAACACATAATGGTATACATAGAACTCGAACCCAAGTCCTTTCTCACAATTAAAGTATTCACAACCACTTGAGCTAGTACTTTTCCACGTCAAACCCATCAAAATTTAATGTCATAAATACGCTACCTACCCGCATTTATTAATTTATTAGTTATTTAATTAATTAAATTATGTGGATCTTACATTCCCCCCATCTTGAAATTTTTCGTCCTCGAAAAAGAGAACTTACCAGCAAACAGGTTAGGATACGACTTCCTCATGAGGTCCTCCATCTCCCAAGTCATCTCCTGGGTTGCCTCGTCCCAGAGAACCTTCACAGTCCGAATCTCCTTCCCTCTGAGTTGTTTGACTTGAGAATCCAGAATTCTCACCAGTCCAACCCCCATAGTCAGATCCTCGTGCACCTGGAAATCGTCCTGTTCCAGCACATGAGTAGGATCTACCACGTACTTCCTCAACTATGATACATGGAAGACGTTGTGCATATTTGCCAGGTTAGGTGGCAAGGCAATCTTATACGTTGCTGGTCCAATCCTCCTCGTAATTTGGTATGGCCCGATGAATCTAAGAGTTAGCTTCCTTGACATGAGAGCTCTCCCAATACCTGCTGTCGGGGTAACCTTGAGGAATACATGATCACCTGCCTCAAACTCGAGTGGCCTTCTCCTCTTATCTGCATAAGACTTCTGTCGACTTTGGGTCGCACGCATACGGTCCTGTATCACCTTCACTTTCTCAATGGTTTGCTACAAGAATTATGGCCCAAGCACCACTGACTCCCCATCCTGTTGCTAACACAACGAAGTCCTACATCTCCTACCATACAATGCCTCGTATGGTGCCATTCCGATGCTGGAATGGTAGCTATTATTGTACGTGAACTCCACCAATGGCAACATGTCACTCCACGTACCTAGGTGATCTAACACACAAGTCCTCAACAAGTCTTCTAGCGACTGTATGGTTCTCTCAGACTGCCCATTCCTTTGAGGGTGATAATCTGAGCTCATTCTTAATTGTGTGCCCAGTGCTGCCTGCAGGGATTGCCAGAACCTCGATGTAAATCTCAGATCTCTATCTGATACGATACTCGCAGGCACACCATGTAACCTGACTATATCCCTAACATACAACTCTGCCAGTTTGTCCAAGGACATCTTCTGATTTATAGGAAGAAAGTGCGCACACTTCGTCAATCTGTCTACAATAACCCAGATCGAGTCATGCCCCCTCACAGACCGCGGCAAGTGGGTAACAAAGTCCATGGAAATGCTATCCCATTTCCACTGGGGAATGTCAAGAGGCTCCAACGTGCCACCCGGCCTCTGGTGCTCAATCTTCGCCTTCTGGCATACCAAACAGGAAGCGACATAATCGGCCACATCCGTCTTCATACCCGTCCACCAGAAGGTCGCTTTCAAGTCCTTGTACATCTTAGTCATACTTGGATGTATGCTAAGACGACTCTTATGCCCTTCGTCCAAAAGCATCTTCCTTAAAACCCGACTGCGGGGTACACACACCCTCTCTCTGAATCTCAAGATACCATCTCTGCCCATGCTGAAGTCCTTTCTTTTTTCCACCCTAACCTCATCTAGGAACTCATTAGTGATCTGCAACATGCTGCACCGTATATGATCAACACCTGTATGTAGATTCAAGTTCATATCTCGTAGTTTCTGGATAAGCTCCAACTCATTCATCATCATAGCAGATATGTGAACTCTCTTCCTACTCAAGGCGTCAGCAACTACATTGGCTTTACTTGGATGGTATAGAAGCTCAAAATCATAGTCTTTCAAATATTTCATCCAACGCCTCTGTCTCACATTCAGCTCTTTCTGATCAAATAAGTACTTCAAACTTTTATGATCGCTGAACACTTGGAATTGTGAACCATACAAGTAGTGCCTCCACGTCTTGAGAGCAAAAACTACCGTAGCTAACTCCAAGTCATGTGTAGGGTAGTTCTTCTCGTGTACCTTCAGCTGACGAGAAGCATAAGCAACAGGCTGTTTCTCCAACATCAACACACAACCCACCCTGGTATGAAGCATCATAGTACACCTCAAACGTCTTGGTTGTGTCAGGAATAGCTAGTATAGGTGCAGTGGTCAATCTCCTCTTCATGTCCTCAAAACAGACTTCACACTCGTTTGTCCAAGAAAAAGGCTGGTCCTTCCTGGTGAGTTGAGTCAATGGACTTACCATCTTGGAGAACCCTTCCACAAAACGCCTGTAATAACTTGCCAGGCCCAAGAAACTTCTCACCTCAGTTACTATTTGTGGTCTCTCCCACCTCACCACTGTTTCAATCTTCGCTGGGTCCACTGCTATTCCTTGGGCTGAGATTACATGACCCAAGAACTGTACTTCATCCAGCCAAAACTCACACTTCGATAGCTTCCCATACAATTTATGCTCTCGGAGAACTTCTAAAACCACTCGCAGATGCTCTGCGTGCTTTTCTCGACTCTTAGAATATATCAGTATGTCGTCAATGAATACAACGACAAATTGATCTAGATAAGGCCAAAATATCCTATTCATGTAGTCCATAAATATAGAAGGAGCATTCGTCACCCCAAACGACATCACCATGTACTCATAGTGTCTGTAGCGAGACTTGAATGTTGTCTTTTGCACATCCTCTGGTTTGACCAAGATCTGATGATATCCAGACCTCAAGTCAATCTTAGAGAACACAACTGTTCCCCTCAATTGATCCAGCAAATCGAAGATTCTGGGCAACAGGTACTTATTCTTTATAGTCAGCTTATTCAACTGACGATAGTCTACACACAATCTGGAGCTGCCGTCCTTCTTTTTCACTAGCAGCACCGGTGCTCCCTATGGTGATGCACTCGATTGGATAAACTTCTTCTCAAGCAGATCCTCAATCTGCCTTCAACTCTGCTAACTCAGCTAGCGCCATTCGATACGGTGCCATAGATATTGGGCCACCTCTAGGGATGAGATCAATGGTGAAATCCACATCCCTGCTAGGTGGCAATTCCAGAGAGGGGCTAGCTTGGGGAAAGCCTTTATGATATTTTAGTGTTTTGTGGATTTTAAACATTTTGTAAACATTATAATTCGTGGTTTGTGGATTATTGTGGTATAATAAAGGTTTTAAATTTTCCCGCATTTTGGAAATTAAGGAATTATCATAAATGCGATTTTATATTTATTTCCATTTTATTTATTTAAATTAATAATATCCGACCGGGATGTTACAACTATCGCCTAGCGGTTCAATTCCCACCGCTAGGCGCTACACCAGTAAACAAGTTTTTACTAGTTTAAAGACTTTACAGAACCAGATCTCCCACTCTCTAAGTCTTTGCAACATTCCTTTAAGTCACAACTGAGAAATACTATAGCTTACCTTGATCCATATTGCATCTCCGCATGAATTTTTCCAAATTATGATTAGCTTACTTATACCATCACCCATGGGATCCATACTCACCTTTGAACTTTATCATAAGCTAAGACTACCCATAGACTCTACAATTTCAGCAACTTATAACACATATCCCCATCAAATTTCCACTTCTTTTATGTATTCCCAACCTTAACCTCACTTCTTTGCCATAATATTTTTACCATAACCTCAACGTAAATCATTCCCAAGTATCTCATCTCCTAATGGATAACCTATGTAAGGCCCACTTTGTATGTCCCTAATGTTTAAGGGCCTAACCTTGTCTATTAGGTATAAGGGCTAGCCCATAGGGTGCCCCAAAATCCCACTTTCAGCCCTAATCCCCCTCATTCTGTTGTTTTTCTAGAAAATTGTTCCCCTCCTCCCTCTTAGAACTGCAGCAAAGAGCTCTGCTAGGGTTTGGTCCCCATTCTACCTCTAAGCTTGGTGAACATTTCCCTCCATGTAAGTTGAGCTCCAACTTTCGTCTTTCTTTTTCCAGTCTTTTGTTCTGGTTCAAAAATAGGTTCTTCCTAGAATCTCACCCTCGTACTGATGTACCTCTATTTTCAGTTCTCTAGTGTTCTTGGAGTTGTGGTGTTGTTCTGCTAGTACCTAAACCCCTTCACAGTAGCTTTTGTTAAGGTAAGGGAAGCTAGGGTTTCATGCTTTTAAGTTAGTTTTGCTAGTTGTTGAATTGTTTTGTGTTCTTAAATTCTTGTATGGTGTTGTGATGGTGTGAATAATGTATGGTGTGCTTCTTTTGTTAATTTATTGGCTGCACGCAAGAGAGCAGGTGGGTTCTGCTTAACTTGCCCAAGCGAGCTGGGTGATCGCTCAAAACGCAAAGCTCTCGCCTAAGCAAGAACAACTGTAAGACCCGTGAAATTTAATTAATTAAATAAATAAATAGTTAATAAATATGGATAGTGGGAGCCTTTATGTCATTTAATGTTGGTTGTTGTGACGTGGAATGGTACTAGCTCAAATGGTTGAGAGTATTTAATTATGTGATAGGACTTGAGTTCGAGTCTTATGTATGCCAATTATGTGCTATTTAATTTATAATTATTTTTATAATGTGTTGGATCGTGATGAGTGATAACATAATTATAGAATTATGTGAATTATCAAGAAACATGAATTGGTTAAATGGTTGTGCATTGATTTGACATTGGCATGGTTATGGGTTTGAATCTTGGTAGACCCACATTAAACTTTCTTTTTGCTAGAATTATGTTGACATGGGCTGGAAAACCCTAGCAGCCAAGGGAGGGCTGGAAAACCATCATAATACAAACATTTAATGACCATTAAGCTAAGTTAAATGCCAATTTTCGTTTTAGAACATTAACATATCATTAAGGCACCATTAAAAGACAAATTTTAGGTGAGAATAAGGGTTTTTGTGCTGGTCATTGTGTCATAGTCAGAGGAATACGAAATTGGAGAGGATCAAAGAGGAACTCCCAAGAATCTCCATTTTTAGCAAAGGAATCCAGGTTAAGGGAGCTTTTACGCATTAATTTTATTTTAAGTTTGATTGGCATGCTAAATAGAGTAACCTTACGTGTTAATTGCATGTTTAAATCAGATTGGCATGCTAAATAGAGTAACTTTATGCGTTAATTTTATTTTAAGTCTGAAATGCTAAATAGAGTAACTCTACTCGTTAATTTGATTTTAAGTCTGAAATGCTAAATAGAGTAACTCTACGCGTTAATTTGATTGTAAGTCTGAAAGACTAAATAAAATAACTTTATGCGTTAATGTTACGATTAAGTCTGATTGGCATGCTAAATTTAGTATGATTATGCTTGAGATTTTATTCCATTAAGTTAGTATTTCTAGAAATTTCCAAAAACTATATGACCGGCAATGAACTGCCGCCAAACGATTGTTTCCTTTCTAGGCCATTTTGGGTTCCTATAGAGGAACCGTTTGCCAAAAATTATCGTTAATAAACTATTTGACCAACGTTGAACCACCCTTGCCTAGAGTTGACTGGTTGACCAATCTTAACTCTTAGACAGTCGATTGAGAGACTACCACATGTCAGTGTAGTCTCTCTCTCTCCAGAATTAGGGTTTCCCATGTGCTCCTTCCATGTTTGACAACTGCTACGATGATGGTGGAGCGGACTGCCGCAGGTGATTTTCGGCAACGTGTCGACCAGAAGACGCCGGTTCGAGATTGTTAGATATGCACAACAGAACGAAAATGTTGATAAGGTGCATGTCCGTGAGTAATTGCACGAAGGTGACGGGATTGTCGTGGTGGCTGCAGAAACGAAGGAGGTATTGGACCGCGAGTGTTGAATTTGGGTTGGCGAGTGTTGCTGGTGTGAGTGTGCTGGTTGTGGACAGTACGGATGGGTCCATAAGGATTGCCCTCCTTAGTGATTAGCTAACAAGTTTGGTAGTCTTGGGACGTTACGAACTATGGTCGTATTTGAGAACTCCACCTGGCGTTACGGTGTGTGATCCGTAGGATGGTTTCCCGCACGTGCTTTATCAGTTGTGGCCAATAAGTATGGGTGCAAGAAATCTTGAGGTAGTCACTAAAAGACGTAGAACACAGTTAACATGGTTGTGGCCAGGTGGTATGAAATCAAAGGATGGAATTCCTTTGGTGTGATTGTGTGATATATATATATATATGTATATATATATATATATAAATTTGCTATAAAAATATATGGTTATTTTGTTAGCTCACCCTATCTGCTTGTGTGTGGCGATGATCGTATATGCGGTATACGTGAGCAGATGATGTTGCAGGTGAGACTAGTGAAGCGTAAAAGCCGGAGCGGGGCTAATCCTTGGAGATTTTTATCAGAGCTTTTATGTAGTTTTATGATTTCAAATAAATTGTAATTATGGATATTACTGGACTTTTGGATAATTACGATCTTACTTATACTTATGGATTTTGGTTTATTATTGAAAGTAATAAAATTTCTAAATATCCTGTGTTTTTGGGAAATGCAGTTACAACAGGTGTTTTTGTGATTTTGGTTATCAATTGACATTAAATTATTATTTCTTTATTTTATTAATTAAATTCATAATATCCGGTCGGGATGTTACAACAGTTGCAACCCTCTCCCTCTCTATTTTGAGGACTCACCTAAGCGAAGGCCACTCACCTGAGCGAGAGTACTCTCGCCTGAGAGAGAAAGGCTGGCTTGAGTGAGACCTTGACGTGCCCTATGTTCGCAGTCTCGCCCAGGTGAGAGCTGGTAGCTTGAGCGAAGGGTTCCTCTTGCCTGAGAGAAAGCTCTTTAGCCTAAGCGAGATTGATAGAGTTGATTGTATACGTGTATGTTTCACATGCTTGAATGATTTGTGCTTTAAACAATTCAAGTATGATGCCATGTGTGCTCTATATGATATATTGGGATTTGAATTGATGAGATTGGTATGAATGAATTCATGAAACATGATTGGGTGGTTGGTTGTATATTGGCATGAGATTATTATGCATGATACATCTATGGTTGCTTGGTGAGACATGGCTATGGTATGAGACTGACATAATTCCACGAAACACTTTGTGGTATTTCATGGTGGTGTTGGATGTGACAGACGTAATTCGATGAACCTCGTGGTAAGGTTTCATGGTGGTGTCGCAGTGTATATAATTAGGTAAGGATTCAAGTAAGGATTGCATCCTGAAACTCCAAAGAGTTAGTTAGTCTCACGTAGAGCGGACTGACAGAAGTGGTGAGAGTACTAGGAGGCCCTAGCTTTTGGCAAGATAATGGCCTTAGATGTTTGAACGCTAACCTTGTGTGTGGTAGGGTGAAACCCATTGGCAATGGCTCTGTACAGTAGTAGAGGCCACCAAAAGTGCAAGCATCCAGTGAATCCGACCAATTATCTGTATTTGAATAAATTGAGTCTTAGAGTCTTGTTGTTTGCTATCACTTGCTTGATTGATTGATGTATTCTTGAATTTTAAATTGCATGCTTAATTGTATGATAAAACCTTTTTACTCTAGCTTACCCTTTTTTCTTTGTGTCTGTCTTTTTGTGTGGTTTTCCTTTTTGTAATGATCACCAAATCCCTTGGTATGAGCAGATATGGAACTCCTAGTGACCGCATTGACGAAGGAAATATTGCAGCTTAGTTGGGCATGGATTGGTGTTGGGCTCACTATTGAGCCCACGTTTGAAGAGATTTCATCATTTTGTAATCTCTGGCTTTATGAGCAAGCTTTTGGGCAACTGTTGAACCTTTTTATTTTGTTCATGACATCATGGTGTGCCTAGTCTTTTCTTCTAGTATATTCATGGATAACTGTAATGGTTGATACATATATATTTCACTGTGTGGCTCTTTATATTATATTGTATGTGATATTTCATTTAATTAAGTTTATTTATTAAATGGGATGTTACAACCTGTAACCAACTCACGTATAGTCCTGTCATAGCTGATTTATTCTACACTATTTCTTATATCACAATCCTTCCAGTTACCAAAACCATAGTAGGATTATTTCCCACTCTTAATTCATACATATATTACCACGCTAGCTCTCTGTCTACTGGCTCCCAAATCCTCTTTCCTAAATAATTGGACCCAACAGAGCCTCGAACCCACCATTGCACCTACTAACCATGTAGGCCACTTTTCATTGGGTTGGCACCTGGCAAAAATTCAAGTGCCATCAGGCAGTGCATACCAATCTGGGAAAATCCCAGCATTTTCCCAGCACCTACGAAGCCTCTAAAAATCCCACAAATGCATTCCTATGATTATGTTCACAATTCCACAGCTAATCATGTTCCCAAGCGTATCTAATCTCAATTTAAGTTCATACATACAATTCCCTTAAGCCAATTCATACATGAATATCCTTATGTTCTAAATCCTGATTCTTGTCAAACCCATACATGTTTTATAGCACTTTCATCCAATTATCTCAACTATAGCCCATTTGCAAAAATTACTGACCTCTAATGTACATCAAACATATATAATTTCGTTTATCCCTGATCAAAGCAATCAAGGAAGTCCCATAACATCAAAATCAAGCAAATCTTGCTAGCGTGGCCTGATGGGTGTTCATCACCACCAAGCGGATCATACAAAAACCCAAAATTTGAGTTAAATAGGTTGTATTGCTTGGTGGGCCGTTCATGCCGCCAGGCGGTTTCTGGCCGAAACCTAGAAACTAGAAGCAATGCACATAAATCGCCTAATAGGTATTCAAGACCGCTAGGCAGTTTTGGGAAATTTTCTAGAAACACAACACAATCCAGAGAAAAATATATGGCAAAGAATCATCCTAGATACATACAATAGTTCATGCTATGATCACAAATAAATTAACTCATTAACAACACACCTAACCTAGGTTCCTTGCTTAAACTTGATGATTCTAGAACTTCTTCTTGTTCAACATTAGCCTTCCCTTGCTCCTTGATGAGTTTAAGTTTTTTCCCTCATTTAATATTTAAATTTGGGGATTTAATTGAATTTTAGTGCTTACAAGATTGATTTAATCAAGATTTGTGATTATTGGATTTATTGAGTTTGTAAGTTAAAAATGGCGTAAAAAGTGATTTTAGTTGCATAAAATATTATTGGATATTCTAATGTTTGTTGATGCAACTGAAGTTTAATTTGGGTATTTAAAAGTGTGGATTTGAAATATTCAAAGTTACAAAATAAGTCCAAAATTAGTAAATTCTGGAAAGAAATAGTTAGGACCCCTAAATGCACCCCTAGTTTTTATTTTACACATTCCTCCTTCAATTAGACCACCCAAAAACCTGTTTTGCACCCCTAGTTTCTACTAAGTTGCACCCCTCTTACCACTTATAACCAACTCAACCGGATCATGCTATGTGGCAATCCTCTACTAATTAAACTGGCCAACCAGAACATGACATGTATCTAAATCGAAGCACTCATAAACCAACCAACTAGAGGTTGCCACGTCATCATCTCTTTCCATCTCTAAAACAGAAACCCTAGCCCCCATCTCTTTAAGCTACTGCACCTGTACCTCACCGGCAGTCGCCGCCAACTCAAAGTTAGCCATTATACCATCCATGATCACGTCGCTGAAGCAGTGTTTCCACCACAAACCTCAATCTTCATGCATCACCACTGCAACACGCACCACCTAAACCAGCAACGAAGCTCGTCGACGTTCAATCTTTGAGCCACAATAGCAGTGGATCCACGTTCATGGTGCAGCACCAGCAACCGCGTCTTCCTCTCCTAAATCAGAAACCACGGTAGTCTCTATGCACCTGCATCGTTTGAACCACCCTGAGCGAGCCACGTGCGAAACATTCAACCACTACAATGAATGCGAACAACACACCACCGCACCTGTTCGAACCAGATCAGTCTGTAACCACGTTGGAGAAGGGGAGAAACCCTTCATGCACTAGCGCAACTCATGAACCAGATTTGTGAGTTAATAGAGCAACGTCATTGACGAACCTATAGTTAATGTCTTAACTTGATTATGAGGTTAGATGACTTAATGTACTTGTTCTTTTGATTCTTATTGAGATTTATGTTTCATCTATTTCTTTTGGTTCTTAATGTAGTAAAAGTAATGATTTTTACATTATAGCATGTTAGCATATTGTTAAATCTACATAACATAACAATCGTATGAGTCTAAGGGTTTTTAAAATTTGAATTAAGAAGTTACTTTGATTAATTTTATAAACTTTCATATGATTGCATGAGTTTTTGCTAATATTTGAGAAGTTACTTTCATTAGAGGTAAAAACTTAGATTATAATTAATCAAGAAGTTACTTTGATTAATTAGCTTTTTACTATATATAAAGGGTAAAGGAATCAACATGATTAAGACTAGTAATGTTTAATTGAGAAGTTACTTTGGTTAAATTTACTAGGATTAATCTACAAAGTTCTTGCTTTTGATCGAGAAGTTATTTTGGTTAAAAGTGAGGAAGCCAACGAATTAATTAAGAAGTTACATTGATTAATTTGAAATCTTAGACAAGAAATCAATAATAATAATCTTTAGGAAACCAATGATGAATACTATTTTGAAAGAGCAATGGAATTGACCTATATACTATTATTGTGTTTACAATCTTTTATTTGTGTGTCATTTATTCTTTGCATATCAAAACCCCATATTTTCATAGTTACTAGTTTTAATTGCATTAGTATAGATTTTTATAATAATCAAATATTAAAATCAATTTCGTACTCGTTGGGATACGACTCAAGGTTAGCTTAACCTTATCTAGTTGGTTTATTACTAACTTAGCAATACTGAAGTTTCTAGAGTTAAGTAGTGTTAATTTGATTGCTTGACAACAACGATATCACTCCTTCCATGAACAACGCTCCCTCTCTCTCTTTGGACATTGTTGTTCTAGAATTCCTTTCCTCACGGTACTCACCAAAGACAGACTAAAAAACTTGGCTCTTCCGTCTGCTCCTCAAGATGGCTAGGGTTTCTGCTGCTTCATAGTCATGCCAAAAAGAATTTTGGCAAAAAGAAACTTATTTCATACAAGCCAAGATTTGAACACACAATTAAATAATTGTAATTCAAGTGCATAACCAATTCAACCAATTAGTGATTTGTGATAATTCCTATACATCGAGGATTATATTATCACTCATCAGGTTCAAGCATATTATTATTAAAATAATAAACAATACTGAATAACACACAATTGGCATATACAAGACTCAAACCCAAGTCCTCTCAACATGACCAAGTACTCTTAACCAATTGAGCTAGTATTGTCCCTTGTCGTAACTCCCCGCATTAAATGTCATAAAAGTTCGCACTATCCGCATTTACTAAATAATTATTTATTTAATTATTTAATTTTTTCAGATCTTAGAAATGTAATATAAGAAACATTGTATAGGTGCAAAACTTGAGCAGCGTTGTACAACATAGTCCCACTTTCTTTTTCCTTTTAAATTGCCTTATATAGAGCCTAAAGAAAATAATGATTGTAAATTTATGGGTTAAATATATTTTTGGTCCCTTAACTTGCAGTGAAAATTGAAATCAGTTCCTCTCCAAAACTTTGACCCAAGTTAGTCTACTAACTTTAGAAATCCATGGATTTAATCCTTTTATGTGTTTAGTTTATTTGACATTTCAAACGTGTTTCATGATAGCATTTAAGTTATTTACACCGTTTGACACATTTCCGTTTTCATGTTAGCTTAGAAACACGTTGGAAACATCAAATAAACTTAACAAAATTTAGTTAAAAGGACTAAATTCACACATTTCTAAAGATGTGGAACTAAGTTGTTCCAAAGTTTCGTAGAGGGACTAATTCCAATTTTCACTGAAAGTTAAGGGAGCAAAAACATATTTAACCCTAAATTTATTTTTGACTATTGAGCAACTACATCTTTTCTGAATGTCCTTGTTTTGCATGATGAGTTTAATTGTGAAGGATGTGTTAAATGTACTCCATGTAGCATTACATGTTTTTTCTTCTCTATGTGACATATAAATAGTTGGTGTACTTATCTCTTATTTGACAATCTACATTTACTTGAGTTTGTCTAAAGTGTAGAGTTGTATGAAGTAGATAGTCCTTCCAGAGTTTAGGGTCCTAACATAAATGAATTGATCAAGAAAATAATATTTAGCTCTTTTTCCAAGAGATTATTTAGTGTGACGTGTCTTTTGCTAATAAATCTCTTTGATAGACAAAAGTAATGGATATTCCCTACAATAGAATAAGCATGTAGATATTTTCACGTAGAACAAGGTTAGCTTAATTCTATATGCTTATTATCTAAGCATATTCATGCTTTGTTAAATGTAAAATAAGATCGTATAATGTTTATCGATTGTTAGATGAAACTATTGTGTATTACATTATCTATTTTTGAATTAGACTATCGTCTTCCAGACAAAGCATGGTTACATTTTATAATAGGTTATTTTTCAACACTTAATCAAAAATCAAAGGTGTTAGAATTTTTCTCCAACAATCTCTTCTTTTTTTTATAGTGCTTAAAGTAATAAAGTTAAAACAAGATATTTTCAAAAGCACGATCAAGTTTTCATAAACTTATTTTTCAACATTGTTTAAACTCGAACGTATATATGAACAATGAATGAGCAAATTTGATAGGTTATGAAACTTATTGAAGCACATGTTGAACTTTTATTAGTTTAGATTAGTTCATTATATCAGTACAAATTCAGAATAATTTAGAACAAGTGGTTTAGGTTATGAGATAGAGTAATTTTAGTGCAATTTTTTTAAAATTTGTTAAATAAAATCATCAAATTTTATAACTCAATCTCTTACAAGTCAAGCACAAGAACAAAATGATATAGAAAGTATATCATTTGTTAAATAAAATCATCAAAATTTATAACTCAATCTCTTACAAGTCAAGCACAAGAACAAAATGATAAAGAAAGTATATCTTTCTTTTCTTCTTCTTGCTCGCCTCGAACTTGATATTCTCCTTTGTAATCCTCTTAAGGGTAGTGATGAAAACCCATCCAAGGAGCTGCAACATGGGGCCAATGGCAAAGGCCAATGTTATTTTCTTTGCTTCGTAAAAGTGTAAATAAGTCAATTATTTAGGCCTTGTATTTTGGCCAAGCTTACATTTGGGTTGTGCATTTTAGCCATTTTAGTGTAACAACCTCAACATAATCAATTATGTACGTAGCATAGTTGATTAAATTGTGGAGGATTTTACAAAATGTATAGTTTGGGTTTTCTAGCATAAGTTCCTGTGTGACCAAGCCTTGGCTAGTGGATTAGGGTTTATTTGAGTTAGCTTCGGCCCAAGAAACTTTAGATTACTTGCTTTGCAAGCGCTAACTTGCATTTTGCACATGTGGAAATGTAGAAAGCATGAACTTGCGAAGCTAGTTAGTCACACTTGAAACATGTTAAGTTTGGAGTCAATTTCTTTTAATTTCAAATTTTCTCCCTCTTTTTTTTGAGCCTTTGGTTAGCTCTTAAACATATAAATAATCAACTTGGAATTTATATGGAAAAACTCTGCCAAATTTGTAGCTCTTTTGTTTCTACGTTCACTAGGATAGTCTTTCTTTTAGACTGCCTTCCTATAACTTTTCCTTGAGAGGTGGACGAACCTCTCTCAAGAAACACTTTACAAACACATATTTACCTTTAATCACATCACTTCTACTTCTATCAATATCGTTCATCATCATTTTTGTGGTTCAGTATGGAGGAGCTTCAAGTTCATGGAGTCACTTCATTCAGTTGGCATCATGAGCCATAATTCTTCAAGATATAAGTGATCTTGATCCAATTTCATGTTGTTTACTATTTTCCTTACATGTTGTCAACACCCATTTTGTTCGGGTGAATAAATTTATTTTCGAAAAAATAAAAAAGTGTTTAGTTAATGGTAAAGAAAAAATGTGAAATACATATTTCTTTTGGGATTTTCAAACTTTAATTTTAACATAGAGAGAAAACAAATAGAGAGAGATGAAAAATGAAAAAAAAAAGGAAGAAGAAGGAAGGGGACAATTTGTTTTTAATTATCACACCTCGTTCTCATGAGCCCAATAACACAAAATATTCTCACCTCTAACAACACAAAAGGTAATTGTAGTGTAAGGAAAGAAAAAGTAAGTTTGATTGAGAAGAAGATGAATTGAAAAGTTTGGAAGGTATGTCAATGCCACTTTTTTTCTTTTCATTTATGTATTCTCATTTTTCATTATATTTTGTTTTAATATTATTGTACTTATTTTTTACACCTAACTTTGGTCTTTTCTTATAGGGAGGTTATTTCTACGATTCATAAGTATCTTGTTATAAGAATCATAGAAAAATTATTTTTTCATATCTCTTTTAGGGTGTGTTATTTTGGGAGGACTGATTTGAGAGAGAAGGATTAAATTGATTTGGGTGGATTTAAGGGTGAAGTATATGTTGTTCTTTCTAACATTCAAGGCCATAACAAATCAACTTCTAAAGTGCAATCTTAAAATATAGGGTTAAGTATGTTTTTAGTCCCTGAACTTTGACCCAAAATTGGGATTCGTCCCTGTCCGAAACTTCAATATATTTGGGTCCCTAAACTTTAAAAATGAATGAATATAGTTCTTTTAATTCAATTACGTTAATGTTTTTTGAAGTGTCGAACATATTTCTCAGTAGATATTGAATCAAGAATGTGTCAAACAGTATAAAAAACTCCAATACTAATATGAAAAGTGTTCGACACGTAAAAAAAAAGTTAACATAATTGGGTTAAAAGGACTATATTCATTCATTTCTAAAGTTTAGGGACCAAAATGTATCGAAGTTTCAGAGAGGGACGAATTCCAATTTTGAGTCAAAGTTCAAAGACTAAAAACATTCTTAACCCTAAAATATAATTAACTTATATAAATTTAGAGTTATTTAGAATATATTTAAATCATATAGATATATCACTTTATTTCTTACTAAAATACTATGAATAGTCATAAAAGGAATATCATGCATACTCAATCAACAATATATATTATAATTATCACTATGTAAATTGTTTTTTATATAGACTATGTCTTAAGTGCCATTAATTAGTGTTATTAAATTTTTTTTTTTTTGTCTTTCTTAGCTGTTTGTTTGACTAAACTTCCTTTTGTTAAATTTATATGAGTGATATTTTTTTCATCTTTAAAGCATAACTTAACCTAAAAATGTTGTCATATAATATTAGAATGTTGTTATTTAAGAAAAAAAATTAAAAAGTGAAACCATGTCAAGTTTGCCAAAAAAAACATCAATCAAGTTGTTTTTACATCTACAAATAGTTACTAAGTTTCCAAATAGTTTTGTAGACCTGTAAAACTATGTCAATACGTGTTAATTTAGGTTTGAATACATTAACAAACACCTTATACAACCAACTAAAAAGAGACAACCAACATCAATTTAAATTTAGTTACGCCGAATATATCATCTTTTAGTGATCCACCATATATAAAACTAGTAATCAATTTCATATACGTATAAATTTACTTGCTTTAAAGTTTGAACGATCATACATCTTCATCTAAGAACAAATCATCACCATGACCAACACAATATCGTTCTCTTATATAGTATGATCATTTTATTTTCAATGTTCTTTTACTCTGCCTTTTCTTTTCAATCTTATCCAATTGACATGTTTTCACTACATTTTGAAACATCTACAAGATTATCAAATGAATGACCTATACACATATTTTCATGGCTAATTGAAACGATTTTTGTGTAGGTTCATATGAGGACTATCTTTAGAGGAGTAGTAATTTTATTTTCAATAATGATGCTGCTATTTGACACAACTCAGTCAGTTGTTTTAGAGCCTGATGAAAATCAGATAAAGTCAGCTACTTTTTTGTCTGAAAACTTTGAAGTGGGACCAGGAAAAATTGTGGTGAAAACATTATTAGATATTGACTTTCCAAGGGGTCACATTGGGGTCAAGAGTTTTGATGTTGAAGTAGTTGATGAAGATGGTAATTCAGTACCGTTGTATGAAACTTACCTTCATCATTGGTTTGCTGTAAAATACATTGAAAACATTACCATGTCACAGTACATTACACAATCTCACGACCTTCGCAATGGTATCGAATTTGAAAGAAATGATGGTGCATGCCAAGGTTTTTTGCTTCCACATTATTGGGGCTTGGGAGCAGAATCACGAGGAACATCTTCAAATCTTCCAGATCCTTTTGCAGTTGAATTAGGTAATCCTACAAAAATAAAGCATGGGTTTAAAGAAAAATGGTTGTTTAGCATCATGGTTATTGATACACGTGGAACACAAGATAAAAAAGGTTGTACAAAGTGTAGGTGTAAGCTTATGAATCTCCCAAAGGACTTTTACAATGTCACAACGGGCATTAATGGTCAATTGTTGCCTAGAAATTATAAAGGAGGACTCTTTTGTTGTCAAGATAACGTACAATGCAAATTAAGAAATGGTATTCGTGGCCCAACGAGAAAGCTTTCCCTAAGATACAAAATAAAGTGGGTTGATTGGGATGAACACCAAGTTCCTCTTAAGTTCTATATACTTGATTCAACTGATCGTGTAAGATCAAATGGTTCTACTCCAATTCATGATTGTCAGGTAAACAATTTATTCAATACATACAATACTTTACAAATCATAAGCAAACTTTTGAAACTCATTTATTTTCCAAACAAAAGTATTAGGCCATTAGATACTTTTTTCGTTGGTATATGAGTAAAATAAATTTCTTAATTTGTTATAGGCAGAGTATACGATCCCAAGAAATCACAACAATGACATCCCTCATGTTAAGAAAGCAAACATTCCAATGACAAAAGGTGGTTATCTTATATATGGCACTTCTCATATGCACACCGGTGTTGTCAATGTTACTCTATATGGACAGGTAATATTTGATATTTGTTATTCCCATATAAGTTGTATGATGTAGATAAACTTACATTAAATTTTTTGTAATTCATATATTCATTAGGAATAAATTTTGTTCATATTTCTATATCTTTATAAGAAATTAAAAAGTTTATTTAATCATCTTTATCTTTACAATTATGCTTAACTTAGAATGGAAGGGTTTTATGCACTTCAAATCCAAAATATGGAACTGGAAAAGAAGCAGGAAATGAAAAGGGTTACCTAGTTGGAATGTCAGTTTGTTATCCTAAACCCGGTTCTATCAAGATCGAAGATGGTGAAATTCTAACACTGGAATCCGTATATGAAAACAAGTTTCGTACTGGAGCTATGGGGCATTTCTACATTTACTTGGCCGAACAAATACCAAACAAGTATTTGAAGGAAATTTGATCTGAAAGTAGTTATTTATGTTTCTGTAACGACTTATATAATTTGTAGCATAATTGTAATACATCAATACAAATTCTAGATCATCACTATGTGTATTAATCTTGTCTTACTTTTAATCCATTACATGGTTTATGATCATGTTCTCTTTGTGGGTTATCTGGTACACAATCATTTTTATGTTGATTGAACTTATACATTAAAAATAAATCTTTTTGTGAACCAATTGTCAATTTGAATCCATTAATAACAAAAGAATAAGTATAGTTAATTGTGAATCACACCAAAGTGAAGATTAAGTGAAAGGAATAAACACTAAACCTGAAAATGTATAAGCTATTTTTTTACAAATATGTAGAGATCCCTACACTTCACTTCGTAAAAGGGAATTCAAAATATCTAGGATGATTAATCCTATAGATAAACTTATAATTAAACTTACTATTTTTGTTCAACAAAAGTACTCCTTTTGCACGATAACTAAAAAGATTTTTAAATTAATAGCTTTCAAAAGAGAAGTAGGTTTTACAATCATGTCAAATAGTTGATGTACTGTTATTATTATATTTTTATATATTTTTATATATTTAATAAATTTATTAAAATATTTGGAAACTAAAACGGTAGTTTTTTTTTAATTAATTTCACTTCAGAAAATCTTTTCTCTTTGATTGTTATCAATGCAGGTATCCTTAATGGCATGTGGAAGAAATAATTTAGGAGAATTTACAACCATTCATGTCGAAAATGAGGTATTAATTCATTTTTGTTTTCTATTTTTGTTATAATTTTGTTTGATTCCATTATTTCTTACAAAACATAATTTTTCTCAATATATGTTTTTGGTTATATATTCATGTACCACACCAAGCCAACTTAACAAAATAATGATGAAACGATCACCGTATACCAAGGCATTCGAGTAACTGGCCAAGACCGGTAACCTAGACGTCTAGAGGAACTACCTGCCTAAGATGGCACACGAGCAACACAAACTGTTAAGGGAAGTAGTTGGTTGAGGCCGATAACTTCAATATACTTAGTAAAATGGAAGCCCCCGTGTTCAATAGGTCTTAAGGGCCTGGGTTAGGGCCCAGACCCACTCACAGCCCAAGCTAAAGCCCAAGTCAAGGCCTGGCCCATGGGATAATCAGACATAATTAATGCTTTATAAATACACATGGACCCCAATAATTAAAGGTACGCATTCATTAATCACAGATTTGACCTTTTTGAGAGTTTTAACTCACTTGAGCTTCGGAGTCCCTTCTACAGGTAACCCCTTCTGGGTCCAAACCGACATGTACCAACCGGGAAGAGGCCAACTGAGGAGATAGCGGACTACATGGTTAGGTGACGTTTGTGCCTAACTCATCTTATTTGTTCTCTGTAGGAACAAATCACATATAAGGACTTCAAAGCTAAAGCATAAAGAAATTGACAAAGAAATGAAGAATTTTGATTTTAAGTCAACAAATATTTTGTTGCATAGGGAAATTTTGTATTCGGGTCAAATGTAGCTACGTCCAACATTTAAGCAATACCTAAGGTAGTTCTTAACAATAGCAATTTTCTTTACAGACAAAAATAGCATAAAAAATCTATACTTTATTTTCATGATTATTTTTATGCATTTTACTCTCAGAAGTCCATCTAATTAGTTTTTCATTTTTTTTGTTTTTTTTTTCATAAAACAAAAGGCAAGAGAAATCCCAAAAGGAATAAGAAATAAGTTTAACCCTTTCAAGGAAAATAAGTATAAACCAAATATTTTTTGAACCAATGTTGGCTGAGCTTAATCCATATTCCACTCCAATATATGTTTTTCATGATGTAACCTCGTCAAAGCAGAAATTACTAAGGTTGCAATTTGTTTTAATTTAATCTTCCAAAGTTGTTATCTATTTCTTTATTTTTTAGGATTTAATGCTATTGTATATTGTATTTACTATATATACCAAATACATTTTATATTCAAACTTAACTTAATTTCATTGAATTGAATATAATATAATTCATCTATTTACTTTAATTATTCGCTAGTAATGTATTTTTAAAATATATTATTATTAAGCTATATTATTTCAAACAAAAAATATATAATTTCAATATAAAAAATTTCAGTCAGCCTAACAACATTTACATAAATAGATTATTTTGAATATTTATTATATAAGTTAACTGGATAACCTTTTAGTATAAGCATCAACTTAATGCAAAATTTACCAAAAATAATTTTGAAAAAAATGAAATTTTACCAAAGGTATTTGAAAAAAGTAGCTAAATATTTGAATAAGAAAATTAAAGGTTATAATACTTTGTTGGTCCTCGTTTTTGTAGCAAAATCTCAATTTGGTCATCGTATTTTTATTAGTCTCAATTAGGTCCTCATTTTTGTAAATTAGTATCAATTAGGTCCTTTCCGTTAGTAGAGAACTAACTCTGTTAAGTAGGTGCCACGTGTCAACTCCTCATTTTTTTTTTTAATTTTTTAACTTTTTTTTAATTTTGTTTTAATTTTTTTAAATTTTTTAATTTTTTTTAAAATTTTTTTATGCCACGTGTCAGGTTTGTAGTGTGCCACGTGTCAATCTAATATGGTGACACGCTTCAAATTATTGTATGAATCTTAATTTGGTCCTCACATTTGTTAATTTGATTTGATTTCAGTCCCAAATTTTTTTAAAAACTTTTAATTTCATGTGCTCAATTTAGAACAAATTTAATTTTTTTTATAAATTTAATTATGATACTTTTATTACAAGTGATATTTCTATTACATATTTTAAACAATATTTAATTTATTTAAATTTATATTTTACATTAAACTTTATTTAAATTTTATTTTAAAATTATAAATATATAGATTAATAAATTTATATTCGAAATATTTGTATAATATTCAATATTAACAATATTTTAGAGTTGGCTTAAAAATAAAAATTTTATAAATTCAAATGCAAAATTTTAGAATAATTTTATAACAAATTAAAATAAATATATTTAAAATTTTAATATTAAATACAATTAATATTATTAAAATATTTAATAAAAATATCAATATTAATAAAAATAATCATAACATTATATAAAAGTAAAATATGGTCTAAATTTGGAATGCCTGAAATTGAAAATTTAAAAAAAAAATTGGGACTCAAATAAAATCAAATTAACAAATATGAGGACCAAATTGAGATTCATACAATAATTTGACACGTGTCACCATATTAGATTGACACGTGGCATACTACAGACGTGACACGTGGCATAAATATATTTTTTTAAAAAAAATTAAAAAATCAAAAAAAAAATTAAAAATTCAAAAAAATTTCAAAAAATTCAAAAAAATAAGGAGCTGACACGTGACACCTACTTAACGGTGTTAGTTCTCTACTAACAGAAAGGACCTAATTGATAATAATTTACAAAAATGAGGACCTAATTGAGACTAATAAAAATATGAGGACCAAATTGAGATTTTGCGACAAAAACAAGGACCAACGGAGTAATTGAGACTAATAAAGTAATGATGTTAACTGTAGAAAGATAAAAAAAAGTTATAGTGATTTGAAGTAGTAAGTAACTGTGACAATTTTACAAAAATTCTTGAGGAAGTTACCTAAAATTAAAATGACAAATTAAATTAAAACTTCGAATTTGATAACCTATCAAAATTTGATAATGAATTGAGTCCCACAAAGCATAATTGCTCACATTGATAATTGATGATGTCATAATTGGAAGACGTGTGTTCTTAGTGCACTGAGACACCAAAACGAAAAATACTAATTGCTTTTTTCGAAGAGGAAGATGAAAATTTAAGTCTTGGAAGACAAAAAATTGACTTTGATCGTGGGAAGATAAGTGATGGAAGAGGAAGGTGAAGAGTGTGTTGCAATAGTATTGGAGAACGAAAAACTTTATAGTAGTGGTGTTGGAAGGTTAATTTTTTTTCATTGTTGGCATGATGAATTAAGTTTTTGGGAAGATGGAAAGTAGGTATTTATTATTGAAGAAGATACGTTGAAATTTTGCAAGAATTATTTTTATGGATTTTTTGAATATGCAAAGTAGGTTTCTATTATTGTGGCTAGAGGAAAATTGAGTAACATCACTGAACTAGATTTTTTATTTTGAAAGTTGGCAATACCAATTAAACTTTTACTAACATCATTGTCGCATATAGTATTTCAGATGTTACATAAAATGAGGAAGAAATAAAAAAAATAGAAATGTTGAAAGACAACAATACAACGAAAATGACACTTTGTTTGTGTAAAAAAAAATAGGATCTTGTTACCTTTTTCTTTTGCCCACATCAAGTTGATAGCTTTTTCGTGCAATGATCAAAACAAAATATTTGAATCCATACAAATCACAAACAACAGTCATATGAAATGTCATTATCATTTGATTGACACTCGTCGAACAAAGAAAATATACTGCACATTATGTATTTGTGGATTTGTGGAAGATGAAAAAAACAAATGCTAAGATGATTAATTTACCAAAACTAATAAATTTTATTATTTTAGTGATGTCCATCCAATGGAAATATTTTATAGAAAGAAAAATTTTATTGTTCATTGCATTCTAGTGCTAAGGCGAAGAAGTTTTAGAGTGTGAAAATTTTTTCATTGGCACTTTGACGAAAAACTTTATGATTTGAGAATTTCAAAATGATAGTCTTCATAATAAATAATAACAATGCATTCTAAATACACAAATTTTCTTCTTTATTGTGGATTTGTGTGTTGATATGCTGCTCTACATTGAGACCATGAAAAATGAATTGTTTTTGTGACAATTAATGTTTTGTGAATTAATGCTTGGTGATAATAAATTTAAAGTCCCAATTATTAATTAATTTACATTATAATACTTTCATTAACAATGTTAGGAAAAACAAAATTCATTCAAAAATTGTAAAATTATTACAATTTTATATTAATTTTTTTCGTTATAAAATTTAATAATACTATTATTTGCATTGTATGAACTATTTTTTTTTATTTAAACTTCACCTGAAGGTTATATAATAAATTCTAAATTATTTATTAAATCAATGTAACCATTAAGGGACATAAACTAATTAAGCAATGTATTTGAAAGTAATATTTTCATAATCTGCTCATTAACATTTGAACATTAATCATTAAGCAATGTATTTCAAAGAAATATTTTCATAATCTGGAAAATAAATAAAGAATCACATTTTTCAATTACATCTTACTGTAAAGAAGTTTGACGTCGATGCTAATTTTTTTACACCCAACCTAGAAAAAAAATCTATGCCTTCCTCCAAAACTTGAAGAAGGAATGAGCCAACATAACGATATAAATTGAAGTTGTAAGGGTTTGACATGTACTTGGACTTTTGAATTACCAATATAAATTGAAATTGGACTTTTGAATTACTGAAATACAAATTCAATTAATAATTTTAATAAATAAAAATAAAAATAAAAATGCCTAAATGAAAATAAATAAAATATTAAAATATGTAATCACTAAATAATATAAAATGCATCCTAAAGACAAAGAAGAGAATCTCGGTAATCATTTCAAGAACATGCACACTTTACTTTAATGACTAATGAATAAGATTGTAGTAGTGTTGGAAGTTGTATAATGCTTCTTCAAGAAGCTAAGTTAAAATAAAAAAAATAAAAACAAATAAAATTTTTAGATTATCAAATCAAAAATTGAATTTTGAATTTTTCCAAAATCAATTAAAGAAATTTGACCTAATCACTTTACACATAATGCATATCAATATATAAGTTAAAGAAAGTTAAAGCTCAATATTTATATTTAAACAATTATATAATAAATATTAACTCATTATATGATAAAAATAAATCTTCAATCACCAATGACATTGATAAGTATAAATATACATTTATTTGTTAATATTAAAATGTTTGTTCTCAATAATATTTGTTGTTATTTTTATTAATAATAATAATAATAATTGTTACTATTATTATGATTATTATTATACTGAAAAACATTATTGAAAAAAATAAGTATGTCCATTTTATATTGAAAAAGTGATAACTTCTAATCTCAAATGTTCCATATGATTTTAAAAGATTGAACATACTTTCCGATATACATCTCTATTGCATACATCATTACTTTGCATATATTATTATTGCATTCAAAAAAATTGTTTACATATAATTGAATTAAATTAAGTTAAATTGAATCATGTAATATATTATTATACATTATTATTAAATAGTAAATAACAAATATTAAATAATCATATAATGAAATAAACAAATAATAAAATAATTTATTACAAAATATTAATAATTGTATTTCTTATATCAAAATTAAAATAGTAAAATACTACTCATAAAATAATAAAATAATAAAAAGTCGTTGTGAAAAGATTGTGAAAGAGCATTGAATACGTTGAAAATGATTAACTGATGCATGTTGCAGCCAAAAAGGTGTGTTGCAAGAGATCTGTTGTTATCTTTTCACACTTGAGTATGTTTTGGAACATGCAAAAGTTATCTAAATAAATCTAATATTATTAAAGAAATGAAAAATTAAGAATGAAATTATTACATTTAAACTTATTGTTAGCACTCTATTTTTCATTATTGTCCCTCTCTAAAACACTACAAGAAAAGTTAATTTTAAGGAGGGTTTATTAGTAGAGGATATTAAACCTCTAGTAATTTACACATGTAGGCGAAGGTTTTATAAACCTCCAGTAAGTACCAAGGTTTTTTAATGAACCCCGGAGAAATTTCCCTCCATAATTTTCATACCCTTTTCACATTTTTCTAAAATGCCTCATTCTAAGTTCAAAATAAGCTACACCTTTCTTCTTTTTCGTACATTAATTTCTTCTTCAAATCTTCATCTCTCGCACTCACAAAATTCTTCAAATCTTCAAAAAAAATAGGCTCTTCCAATTTCTCTTCACTATAGCTCCCGATCTCTCTTGAACTTTTTCTCTGTCAATTGTTTTTTTCAATTGGTATTGGTTTTCTTTTGTTTTTTTAGGTTTTCAATTTTTTTTCTTTTCACTTTACTGTTAATTTCTCACTTTCTCACTTTCTCTTCTTTTATGTTTTTTTTTTCTATGAAGGAATTCAGTTTCAAATGTTGTGTTTTCCCAAACCTGTGGTGCATCTATGATCGGCTGCAACAGTTTCGCAGTTCTAGCATCTGCGTTGTTACGTGGTTGCTTTGCGTGTTCACAGTTGTTGCAACTGTTTCAATTATACGAGTTCAGAATTCAATCACAATTTCATTTCCCTTCAATTCATTATGGTTACCCCAACAAATACATTTTCTTTCATTGATATCTTACTAGCCATAAAGTGTTGGAAAGATATCAATGTTAGAATCATGTCCACAATTATATTTCTCAGACAGTAGGAGGAATGTTTAGGTTAGAAGTTAGGAGAAACTTAAGTTAGTTAGGCAATATTAGTTAATTACTTTGAGAGATAGATTCAGATTGAGGAGACTCATTATCTCTATATTGTTTATAAATTGAGCACTGTCTCTTTCTGAAATTGAAATACTTTCAGGAAAGTTCTTTCTCCTGTTTAATATTCAGTCAGTAAAATGCTTGTTGGTTCATATAAATTTATGGTTTTCTTACTTATAAATTATGTTTCTTACAAGTTTTGTCAAGTTAGTTCTTATTTGATGATTTTCATGATGTTTTTTTTATTTCATGTGTAGAACAAATTTATGCTGACACTCAGCCTTTGATTAGATCCGTTCTAGATGGACTCATTTATACAACTATGACTTGGACAATACTAAGGAAGAAAGAGATGCTATAAGAACTCAAAATAGGTAAAGTATGTATAATGGTCCACCATGGTTTTTGCAGTATTTAAAACTTTTTATTGTGTGTACTTCTCTCATATGCTTTTTTAGTTTAACTCTAAATCTTTAAATGCAGAAAGGAGTGCGAGAAATTTCGCAAACATTATCGACAACTACTAAAGCACAATAATGGGAGCTTTAAGTTAAATGAAATAGGGGAAATCAACTATGAAGGGGATGGTGGAAGTATTATTAAAGATTATGGTTCTCCTAGTTCAGAAGATGCAACAAGTGCAAGAGAATGTGTTTCCATACCTTGATACTTTTGCTTTTTCTTATATTTTTTGTACTTTTTTTTGGTAATCGAAGGCTACTAGAGGTATAACGTGGATTTATATAGAAAATACATCTTTCATAGGTTGTTGTTATCATGATATCTCCGAACACTAGCCGACAATCTGGTGTAATATTTCCTTCAATAATAGGATCAATTTTCCCCTTAATAAAAGTCTTATTCTTTTAAAGTCAATTGTCAACTTTATGCTTATGGGATCGTGCCAAAGAATCCACGAAGTCTGCAATACTAATGAATTTAGAGTCCAGAGTATGCTCTCTCTCACTCTCTCTACTTTAACTGGTAGTTCAATGGATCTCAAATTGATGCTACATTCATAATGGTGCATTTTAGTTTATAAATATTCTCTCAAACAAGCTCTTTAATTTGCCAAGGTTATTAATAAATTATTATGATTACAGCTGAAATGAAGAAATTTCCTGTGGACATGACTCCCAACTTGGGCAACTCCATGGATGAATTTCATTTAACAAGTCTTTTCTTTTATGTTATCGCTGTTGAAATTTTTTATCACGTCAAATCTCGTTATACATGCATACATGTACTTGTTTACATTGGTAATGAATGGAGGACAAGGGCAAAGGATTCAACTAGCTCGAGCATTTTATAATGATGCTGACATCTACTTCATGACCCATTCAGTGTAGTTGATGCACAAATAGCCACAATTTTATTCCATGTATGAAAATAACACTTATATATTGTTAATTATAGTAAAACTATTGTCTTACTTCTGATTTTGGTGAATCAAACTAAGTGCTACATCTACAAAACTACAAGACTGTGTTATGAATGCTTTAAGAGAGAAAACAATCATTATATATGTTTCTTGTAGAATTCGATACGATCTTGGTAAAGCATCTCATTTGGGATATTTTTTTCTTTAATATTAAATTAGTAAATAATAATACTATAATGAAAATTTTAGGTAATGGAGGATGGAAAAGTTACTTAATCCAGTAATTATGAAGATCTCCAGTCAACCATGTTAGCAGAAGTTGCTTTTATTGCTTTTTGTGGACTGCATCATTGTTTTGGTTTGCTCTACCTTTTGAAATTCCAAAAGTAACTTGTGGCATTTTATTTGGTAGAATTTTATTGCCTTATTAAAATCTTTATATAGAAAACCATAATTCTAGATAAAAACAACGTAGAACAATGTACAAGAAAAGGATGTAGATCATGCTAGAATATCAAGGATTTAAAAATACCTTGACCTATCATTTTATGATCTTTCTCATTGGTATTCTTGTCTGAGATATAATTGAAAAGAGGCATGTCATTCCTCTTTGTTTATCTTTTGGCATTTGTTTGGTTTATCATGTTGTGTAACCGTTATTCGTATTATATTAAGCAATAGTGTGCCAACTAATAGGACAATTCCTCACAAGGTTGAAACCACAGTAGTACCGTGGGTTTTCTGAAACCCTAGCCAATATTAGGGGTTTTTCAAAATCCCAACGAGTACCAGGGGTTTTTAAAAATCCTAACCAGTACCGGGGGTTTAAAACCCCAGCCAATACTAGGGGTTTTGTAAACCTCTAGTAAGTTGCACAAATTCCAAGGATTAGTAAAATCCCATGGTAATCCATTATCGACACTGGTTCTTCCAGCGGAAAGACAAACCCCTGGTAAAACTCTTAGTGGGGTTTAAAACCCCTAGAAATGCCAAATATAACCTCTACTAAAAATAATTAATTTTGTAGTGAAAGTTTAGTTTTAGTTTAAAAAATTACTCGTTTGTCTTGAATTAACTTGTTGGTTGTGACGCCACGATTACTATACTAAATAATTATTATTTGATAAAAAGATATGGAATTAATTTTTTCTTTTATCATAAGATTATCCTTGAGAGAACATTAATAATAACATAACTTCATATTCATATATATAGTTTACATCTCTGTAATTGTTCATTAAATATTGCAAAAATATATATTTGTATAATATTAAGAGTCTTACATCAAAATAGAAGATTATCTATATTTTTAATATCTCCTAAAGATATTAATAGAAATTGTACGACACCTAGCCAAACTCCACCAAATAAGTAAACAATGCATATATCAAGGCAGCCAAGTATTCAGCCTAACTTGTACCGGTTTTAACCTATACATCTAGAAGAATAACCTACACCTCATGTAACCAATATAAGTCGTCGAGGTAGGTAGCCGGTCCAGGCCGGCTACTCCAGCAGACCCGATAAGATTGAAGTTCAGGCCGACAACTCCAATAAACTTAGTGAAAATAGAAGCCCCCGCGTTCAATAGGTCTTAAGGGCCTGGGTTAGGGCCCAAGCCCACTCATGGCCCAAGCTAGAGCCCAAGTCAAGGCCCGGCCCATGAGGTAATCAGACATCATTAATGCTCTCTAAATACGCGTGGACCCCAATAATTAAAGGTACGCATTCATTAATCACTGATTTGACCTTTTGAGAGTTTTGACTTACTTGAGCTTCAGAGACTCTTCTACAGGTAACCCCCCTGGGTCCAAGCTGACATGTATCAACCAAGGAGAAGCCAACTAAGGAGATAACGGACTACATGGTAAGGTGACGCTTGTGCCTAACTCATCTTATTTGTTCTCTGCAGGAACAATTGGCGTCCACTGTGGGGCACGAGACGAACACCTTTAGTACCTGTTTTTCTCTGAAGATGGTTTCCACCCGTAGCAAAGCTGGAGTGAATAAGCAGGCGGATGCTAGTCCCTCTGGACCCCTTTGCATCACCCCTAATCTGGCCGCCATCCTAGACGGCCAAGCAAAGATGCAACAAGAACTCGCAGATTTGAAGAACGACAAGAGAACTCTCGCTTGAGGTGAAGGATTGAAGCTGATCCCAATCTAAAGGGAAAAGCCAAGGAAACCTCTGAAGCTGCGAAGTCCCCAGCCTTCCAGCCCACAGAGGAAGAAAGCGAGTACAACCCCACTCCTCACACCTTCACCACCACCCAACAAACACCCATTACTTCGACCCATCCCCATCACTTCCCATCTAGTCAACCAGGGCTCACCGCACCCCCAACCCCTACCGCTACCCTCCATACCACTCAGATCCCCTACAACATACCCACTACCCTACACACCACCCATATTCCACCATACAACCCACAATACCTTCCGACAACCCACATCCCCCCTCACAACCTCGCCTCCACCTTCCCTACTATGATCAACCATCCCATCCCACCTCACTTGCTCCTTCCCCACCAGCCCAGACGCCGTCACCCCTTCACTAACTTTATCGCCAACACCCCTCTTCCGGCCCAATGGGAACCTTTCACCCTGGATCGCTATACTGGTGAAACTGACCCTGACGAGCACCTTAAAGTCTACATCACCCATGTCGCCCTGTACACATCCCAAGACGCAGTCTTTTGCAAAGCTTTCCCCACCACCCTTAAGGACCCTGCTCTAGAATGGTTCACAACCCTTCCGCCTTACTCCATCGATAGTTTCGACGTACTCTCCCACATGTTCTCCACCCATTTCGCCGACAGCCGCCCACATCAAACTACCACCATATCCCTCCTAAGCATCAGACAAGAACAAAATGAACCACCAGAGCGTTCATAAATCGCTTTAGTAAGGCAGCTCTTCGCACACCACACCTCAATCAGGAGATGATCCTCTAGTGCATGGCCTTTACCTTACAACCTGGCCCCTTTGCCAACAACGTCTATCTCCACCCACCTGCCTCCATGCACGAGCTCAAGTTGCGTGCAGCTGACTATGTCCGCATGGAGGAAATGCAAACCCTTCACACCAAATTCTGCAACGACTATGCAGCCACCACCGCCAACCCCACCCCACGGCCTAACCCACGTCCTGATACCCGCCCACGCGAACCCCGCCAACCTAGCTTCACCAGATACGCCCCCCTTACCGTAGCCCGCTCCCGCATCCTCGACGAAGCCCTCCAAGCTGATCTAATCCCTCCACCACGCAAGACAATCACACCCCCAATGCCGATATGACCAAATATTGCCGCTACCATCGCAACCATGGCCACACTATAAAAGAATGCAAAGCACTCCAAGATAAAATAGAAGAACTGTTCCGTGCTGGCCACTTTCGCCGCTTCACCCGTAGAGACGACCATTCTTCCTCCTCTCGATCCCGCCATCCTCCTCGACCCGATCACAGACGTCCACCACATGACTCCCGTCACGACAAACACCCCGCCTAACCCACCAACCAAGAACCGGAGCCAGCCCGCACCGACAGCGCCCCTGCCGACCCTCCCCTACGTGGCACTATTAACACCATCTCTGGTGGCTTTGCTAGCGGAGGATCCACTTCCTCTGCCAGAAAAAGACACCTCCGCCATATCCAATCTATCAACCACATCACCCATTCCCACCACAGACGTCGTATGCCTCCCATCGTCTTCACAGACGATGACTTTCACGGCCTCGACCATCAACAAGATGACCCCATGGTTATCACCGTTGAAATTGAAAATTACGCTGTCAAAAAAGTCCTCGTTGATCAAGGCAGCTCCGTTGATATTCTTTACTGAGCCACCTACCAGAAACTTCAACTTCCTGACACCGCCATGGTCCCATATGACGAGCTAATATATGGCTTTTCCGGTGAACAGGTATCCACCCGGGGCTATATCGACCTCCACACCGTCTTTCGGGAGGGGACCCAGACTAAAACCATCCCAATCCGCTTCCTTATCGTCGACGCGCCAACATCCTACAGCATCCTGTTGGGCCGTCCTTCCCTCAATACTCTCGGCGCCGTCGTTTCCACCCCTCACCTAGCCATGAAGTTCCCTGCCCCATCCGGCGACATCATTACAATCCACTATGACCAGCGCTTGGCACGCGAATGCTACATGGCCAGCTTGCGCCCACAACTCCCAATCCAACAAACCAACCATATCGAACGACCCCTTGGCTCCAGCATAGCCCTATCCGGCGAGGATCTTGACCCTAGAATAGGCCGGGACATTCGCCTCGAGCCAGTTGAGGACACCTCCCCTCTAGAGCTTCCCAATGGTCACTCTATTAACCTAGGCACCGGTTTAAATTCTGACGAGCGTGCCACCATCCCATCCATCCTCATCGACAACACTGATCTTTTTGCCTGGTCAGCGGCCGACCTCCCTGGAGTGGACCCCCAGGTCGCATCCCACAAACTATCCATATATAGAGAAGCCCGCTATGTATCCTAGAAAAAACGCAAGCTTGGCGAAGATTGTCGCTAAGCAGCCAAGGTCGAAGCCAACAAGTTACTAAGCGCAGGATTTATAGAAGAAGCTCAGTACACCACTTAGCTTTCTAACGTTGTCTTGGTGAAGAAAGCCAATGGCAAATGGCGGATGTGCGTAGACTACACGGACCTGAACAAGGCTTGCCCTCGTGACGCTTACCCCTTACCCAACATTGATCGACTCGTGGACGGCGCAGCAGGGAACAAGGTGCTTAGTTTCCTGGATGCATATTCTGGGTATAACTAAATTCCCATGGCCGCATCAGACATGCATAAAACCGCCTTCATCACGGACGATGCCAATTACTTCTACAAGGTCATGCCCTTTGGCCTCAAAAACGCCGGAGCGACTTACCAACGACTCATGGACAAGGTTTTCAGCCACCTAATGGGACACTGTGTCGAAGTATACGTCGACGACATGGTTGTCAAGTCCCCAAGTCATCGCTAACATGCCGAGGATCTGTCGGCAGTCTTCTCCGCACTACGCCAGTACAAACTTCGCCTAAACCCCGACAAGTGCGTATTCAGCGTTGATCGGGGTAAATTCCTTGGTTTTATGTTAACCCAACGCGGTATAGAGGCCAACCCTGAAAAATGCAAGGCCATCATCGAAATGCGCAACCCCACTACTATCAAAGAGGTCCAACGTTTCATTGGCCGTCTCACAGCCATTTCCCGCTTCCTACCCAAACTAGCCTAACAAACCCAACCCGTAATCCAACTCCTAAAAAATTCCACCCGGTTCACGTGGACTGATGATTGTAAACAAATTTTCCAAAAACTAAAAATAACCCTAACCTCCCCACCTATTCTCCACAAGCCGGACACCCATCAACCCCTGCTTGTATACATTACAACCACCGATTATACCGTCATCGCCACACTCGTCCAAGAAATAGAAGGCACGCAGCATCCAGTGTATTTTGTGAGCAGAACGTTGCAAGATCCTGAAACCAGATATCAGATGGTAGAAAAGTTGGCCCTATCTTTGGTCCATGCGGCACGCTGCCTCCGCCCATATTTCCAAAACCACACCATAACCGTTAAAACCGACTACCCAATCCAAAAAATATTGCAAAAACCAGATCTAGTCGGACGCATGTCATCATGGGCCGTCGAACTGTCAGAATTCAACATCCGTTATGAACCCCACGGCCCCATTAAAGCCCAGTGTCTCTTAGACTTCGTCAACGACCTACAACACACACCTATAGAGGACCAATGGACGCTTCATGTAGATGGTTCCTCAAATCCAAGGGGTGCCGGTGCCGACATCGTCTTAGAAGGCCCCAACGACATCCTCATTGAAAAATCCCTTCACTTTGCCTTCAAGACGTCAAATAACCAAGCCGAATACGAAGCCATCCTCGCCAGCCTCTCCCTAGCCCGTGAGGTAGGCGTCAAGAGGTTAACATGCAAAACCGACTCCAAACTCACTGTACGCCATCTAAATGACGAGTTCCAGATCAAAGACCCCATCCTCCTGCAGTATTACCATCTAGTCCGAGCAGTCATTCAATCCGCCTTCGAACAAGTCCACATCGAACACATCCCAAGGACCGATAACATCAGGGCCTATATTCTCTCCAAACTGGCCAACACCAAGCTAAAAAACCGTCACCGATCCTTACTACAACAAACACTGTCCACGCCTTCCATCACACACACTTGTCAAAATTTAACCCACACCCCAGCCAGCGACGTCACCCCCTCTGAAAGCCAAAACTGGACCACCCTTTACATCCAGTACCTCAAAACTGGCAACCCCCCTCTAGACGCGAACAAAAATTGGCTAGCTAAGGCCGCCAGGTACACTATGATAGGCGATGACCTCTATAAACGCGGATATGGCCAACCCCTCCTTAAGTGTGTCACGGCAGAACAAGCGCAATATATTATCAAAGAGCTACACGAAGGCATTTGTGGTTATCATTCCGGCGCACGCACCATGGCTACCAGAGTTCTCAGGGCCGGATATTTCTGGCCGACCATAGAAGCAGATTGTCAGGATCATGTCACAAAATGCAAACCATGTCAGAAACATGGCAACCTTATTCACCATAAACAAGAACAACTACACCACATACTATCCTCATGGCCATTCGCTAAATGGGGAATGGACATTCTCAGCCCCTTTTCACCCGGCAAGGGGCAGGTAAAATTCCTAATTGTAGTCATCGATTACTTCACTAAATGGATAGAAGCCAAGCCGCTCACTACCATCACGGCCCAACAAGTTCAACAATTTGTGTGGAAGGACATTATATGCAGATATGGCGTGCCACATACTATCATCACAGACAATGGCTGACAATTTATTGACAAAGAGTTAGCCAAATTTTACACTTGCCTAGGCATCAAGCACATCACAAGTTCTGTAGAATATCCACAAACCAATGGACAAGCAGAGGCGGCAAATAAAGTTATCCTCATGGAGCTGCGCAATTGGATACCGCCAAAGGCCGATGGCCCGAAGAATTAATAGAAGTACAATGGGCTTACAAATGCACCCCTCAATCATCAACAAACGAATCCCCATTCAGTCTAGTCTACGACGCAGACGCCATGATACCAGTAGAAATTGGCGAACCATCCCTGTGCCGACAACTGTACGACCCAACCCACAATCACCAGAACATGGCCTTACATCTCGACCTTCTACCCGAACTCAGAGAAAAAGCCCAGATACGCAATTTAGCTATCAAACAACGAGCTGCCAAGAAATATAATGCAAATCTGTGTCCACGACCGTTCGTCATCGGGGACCTAGTATGGAGAATGGCCAGCAGTGCCAGAAAGAAGGATGGCAAGTTCTCCGCCAATTGGGACGACCCGTACCGTATACGCGAAGATGCAGGAGGAGGAGCATATCGCCTAGAACATTTATCTGAGGAAGAGATTCCCAACACCTGGAATGTATCCCACCTCAAGTTCTACTTCAGTTGAACGTATATTGTAATCGAACCAATACTTGTAACCCCGGGTGTACTCTTTTTCCTCACCTGGTCTTTTTTCCCTAAGGAGGGTTTTGGCCAGGGAGGTTTTAACGAGGCACCCCTATTCAATAAATAAAAA
>Ga0214545_1000326_pt1 | contig 71021 bp, 41 predicted proteins | sample CNSS4metaG_FD_160064 | JGI IMG/M metagenome (GOLD analysis project Ga0214545, IMG submission 160064) | Root nodule microbial communities from cowpea collected in UCLA plant growth center, Los Angeles, California, USA - CNSS4 | ecosystem: Host-associated > Plants > Roots > Nodule | place: USA...
ATTACGCGAAGCCTTGAAATTGTTTTCTTTTTTTAATTTTCTCATGTTTGACAGGAGAAAATGTTTAGTCTTTCTGTTTTCATATATAATTATGAAAATGGTAATGTTTTTTTTTTTTTTCTCTTTCTGTAAAAGAGTGTTAGTTTTGCAATTTTTTATAGAAATCTTCAGAAGTGGCCAAGATAAAAACAATGTGATAGTTTTACAATTATTTGTAAAAGTGGAAATGTATTTTTATTCATAAAAGCAGTGTCAGATATGAAATATATAAATAGATTTGAATATATTAATGGGAACAATTAAAATGTAGTTCGTTTACATAAATGTACAACGGGTGGAATTTTAAGTGTGTTCCACAAAGTTACCTTCTCCGAGCGAGGAGGACAACCGAACAAAACCCATAAATTTGGAATCAACGTGGACATGAATAGAAGCACACAAATGAGAATAACTATCAAAGTTGTGTTTGAGATTTAAAGCTCTCACCGAATCGGCAATACTATAAATTACTAAAATTTTGATATATATGATATATATCATGTATATTTTTATACTTACGATTTTCCTTACAATTTTAACTGACCTGTAATTGTTTATGTATTTTCTTTGTAAAGAATAAATTATTGTTAGAAGTCGATTTTAAACTTAACTTAACTCCACAAACAGAATGTTTAAGAAAATTCGTTAGAATAGACTTTAACTTGACTCTGATATTGTATTAGAAGTGGACGTAAGTCTAACTTAATTTCACAAAATGAGCTTGTAAGGTGAGGATTATAATTACTTATAAACTTTTATACATTGTGAATTAATCTTATTTCTAATTGACGTGGAACTTCCAACAGTTATATGATAAAAGAGACATATAATTGGAATACTTAATACACAATATGATTTATTCATTGCTTTATTTTGATTGTGTTTCGCAATTCAAACATTATTCTTGAATTCATTTTAAGAAGAGGTGTCCAATAATGTTGGTGTGTATAAACATGACATCATGATGATGATAGCAACATGTTGGAATCATGTTACATATGTTTCAATCACACATACACTATATGATGTTATTTGTTAGCAAATTTTTTTAATACTTAAGGAATAACTGATTGAAGAAAATGAATCTGTATCGATTTCTTTTCAATTTTTTGATTGCATGTTTGCACAATCAATTAGTCATTAATTAATTACGTTAACACGTCACATTAATACACATGTCAGTCAAATAATTGTGGATGAAAATATTTCAAACGGATCCAACTGAACTGTGAAACTAAAACTGTAATCATGTCTTCCATAGGTAGTATATAAAACTGGTTTTTGTGTATAAATGTAGCATCAATTACTGATTTTTTCATCAGTAATTTTCAACAATGGAATTGGAATTGAATGATTTATTCATGTCCTTATAAGCTGAAAGATCCTCTTAAGGTTCCTCAGTTGACAGGAGTCTCAAAATGAACGGTGTTGGGTTGTGCCCAAATGAGCTTCCATGGAAAAATCCTCAAAGGAATGACATAAACTGACAGGAATTAGAAAAAGGGAAGAAGTCACGTATGCACATCACTTAATGATTTTAGATCGAAAATATTCATGAAAAGACATGAGTGGCGCGTATTATGAAGCATGTGAATGGATTGAAAAATTGTCCAACTTTGAAAACTATAACTGAGAGTGATGTGTATGAGGGAGACACTTAATGGTCCCTTAAACAAATTTATATATAGAAAGATTCAACTCTAAAGACAAAACAAGAATTTTAGGTGATGAACATGGCAACACTCGGTTATTCTTTACAACACACTCCAACCTGGGCTATTGCCCTTGTTTCCTTCATTCTTATCTCAATCTCAATCATCTTGGAGCATCTCATTCATCTCATAATACAGTGGCTGAGGAAACATCGAAAGAGCGATTTGGTGGAAGCAATAGAGAGGCTTAAATCAGGTTAATAGATGAATGCGTTGTATTATTATATTGTGTTATGATATTCGAATATAAGGTTTAATCCCTGTGTGTGTGTTTTGTGCAGAGTTGATGATCTTAGGATTCATGTCGCTGTTGTTGACAGTAACTCAAGACGCTATAATAGAAATCTGCATTCCAGTGAGGGCTGCAGATACCATGCTTCCATGTCGAAAACGTATTACCAATGATACTGCAATTTTGGATTCTTGCAGTGCCAAAAATGTATGATGAAATCTTTCAAATCAATTTATGATATCCCAAATGTTACTGAGCGAGAGTTGAATGTGTTAACTCTGTTTACATATGCAGGCTAGTGAGGTTGCTTTAGTGTCAAGACATGGAATCCATCAACTTCACATGTTCATCTTTGTTCTTGCTGTCATGCAAATTGTGTACAGTTTTCTCACCGTTTCTCTGGCAAGGGCTAAGGTAAGAATCAAGAACCTGAGATCTCACTTTTTAGGTTTTTCTTTTGTAAGCTTTGTGGAGGTTTCTATATTTGAGATAAGATCGTGAATTAGTATTACTTATATAATTATAAAAAAAAATGTCTAATTATGATTATGATACATATTTCATGATAATTGGTCTTTATTTCTTTTAATGCCAGTTCAAAATCTAATTATCTATTACTTTGCAAGAAATCTAATTCAGAAATAACAAATGCAAACAATGCATGGTATGTTTTAAAAACATGCAGGATAATTATGCGATTCCCCTTGGTAATATAATTATAATAGCATCTCATATAAAATATTACTTACTAATTTAAAGGTTTTATTTAAAAATGTAATTTGTTTTTATATAAAAATATGGGACAGTTTAGATTTTAACGACCCATAAGAACTTACTCTCAAATTAATTTATTTCGAGTTAATCAATGGGATGGAATTAATCCTGAACATATGTAGATCTTGTTGTCATTTACTCGAAATAAAAATATAATAAATTACTCCTGCATGTATACTTGTATAAAAATAATTTTTTTCTGGAAATTTTTAATATGATATAAATTATTTACGTTGTTTTGAACTCAACCATATCATAATTTAGAGATTGATTATTGTTTAACGGTTTTTAATTAAATAAAACATTATGCTAGTTGGCTATAAAATTATTTTGTTCTTACTTATGCAAGTTAATAATTTGTAATAATGTGATAGTTTGTTGATAAAATTATTCACTTAAAAACAAATTGTAATATAAATTATTATTTATTTATTTATTGCAAACGAATTCTTCTATGAGTTTTTTTCCAATATCATTTGAATCACATTTGCAGATGAGGCACTGGAAAGCTTGGGATGAAGAGACTCAGACAATCGAATATGAAATTGCCAACGGTAAAGTTGTTTTTAAGCAAATGACTAATTAAATATTCACTTTGTTTTGATAAGCTTTACTTTATCATGAAATTTACTAACATAAGTTTTAGAAAAAGTTTTATATTAGTAGAATTAATCATTTGATTTTTGCATTGAGTTGCTAGTCTGTAATTTATGGTGTACTACCTGTTTTGTAATCCTTTCCTTAATTTAGAAGTTAGAGTGTATTGAATGAGTGTTGACGCAAATAATTTTGAAATAAATTGATTTAATAAAATTTAGTTTAGAGGAATGTTTAAATGTTTTTATTCTGTAACAAATTATAAGTAAAATTTTATGTTTAAATTATATAATGCAGAATTTGTTTACACGAGTTTATTTCTAAGATAAAAATTTAAATGATTTTTTTACACGAGTTTTAACTAAATTTTTTCAATAAGATCAATTATGTACTTGAAATTAATTTTTGTACAACTAAAAGCATTGGCCAAAACTCTCGTAAGTTAGTTTTTTTAATTAATTTTACATACGCCTAGAATCCAAAACATACACTTAAAAGGTGATGAATGAAGTTTTGATTTTATAATAAAATAAATGGAGAGGAAAAAAATCATTTTTTTCTTGGGCGGTGCTATTCTTTACAAACTTCTTCGTATTATTGCCTTCATTTCAGAGATTTTTTTTTTATTATGAACTTAAAAAGTAATTAATGTTTTTTAAGTTATTTCATTTTTGGTATAATTTATAATTTTTAATATGCGAGTAGACATTTTTTATACAGCTGACAACATATGCATTTACTTTCTCATAATAATTAAGGAATATACAAACTTAAATTCATAAACAACCGATAAAACTCAAAATGTTTAATGAATACTTCATATCAATAACATAATTATAAAAAAAAAAAATTAAACATGTTGTATATTAATGCTCTAGCGTGGAAAGAAAATAGAAGAATGATATATGTAAATAATTGGTGGTTTAAGTACATAAATTCTTCCTTTAAAAAAAACATTACTTTGTGAATATATATATATATATATATATATATATATATATATATATATATATATATATATATCATAAAAAAAAACACTGATTTAATAATAAATAAAACTGAAATTAATCATAAATGTATAACGGGGTCCCCATTTTTTTAATTAGGATGAGTGAAAGGGCCTTATTTTGCCCAATTTGTTTGTCTTCCACTTCCTACAGTTCCATAATTTTATTTTTGTTGCATACAAAGAAAAAGATCCTTCATTATTTTTCATATTCAATCCTATAAACTTACTTTTTCTCTCTCGTGTTGTGTCTTTTGGTTATTTATGTTGGGTAGTTACTATTTATTTTCCCTTTCATATTTAATCCTCTAAACTTACTATTTATTTTGTCCAAAATACTTTTTACACCACCATTTGACAATATACTTTTAAAAGTATTTTGACTATTAAAAAAAATGTTAACTTTTATATTTATAAAAAAAAAGAAAATTAAAAAGAAAAAGTAAATATAAAATGATTGGACGTGAAAATAATACTATTGTTGTAGTTTAATCTCCACGAAACGCCGGAATAGATGCGTCAAAACTACTTAAACTTGGTCCCCTTGAGGACCAAACATTTTAATGGCTCTGACTCATTGAGACCCTGTTTTTCCTAAGTCCCCACTTCTGTGTTGTTATCATTATCAAGACTTGAAGTTGAACCAGTGACCAGTGACGATAACGATACTCGTTGCTCTGCATAATCACCACTACAAAATAATTGAATATTAAATCCTCACACACAATTTTAACGATACTTGTAATTTGTTTTAAGTATCATCATCAATCATATCAATAGGTTATACGTCTTTTTCTTCGTTTTCATTAATCATTCTTCTGTTTCCATGACTTCCCTCTCCAATAATGCTAACAATTTCATTTGGCATCATAGAATAGACAAAGTCTTATCAACTATGAAGTCTGGACATGGACACGGATACGACACGGATACAAAGATACGACTAAATTGAAAAGTATAAAACACGAGACACAATATTTATATATATATATATTATTTTTAAATTTTCAACTAAGACATTATTAACTAACATAGAAATAGATATAATTTATTTATCTAATATAGAAAAAGTGAAAAGTAATGATAATATAATATTTTTTCTTTATTTTTATAATCATAATAGAAACTTATATGATAAATTTACAAGTTTATGTATTTTTTAGAAAATCATTAAATTTGTGGTTATTAATATTATGTTTGAGTCATGTCAATATCAGTTAAAGACAAAAAAAAAATATTTTTCAAATTGGACACTTTATTAATATGTATCCTATGAGTATCATACGAGTGTCGGTGTCCGATACGTGTCTATCGAGCCCATTGATGAGACGTGTCCGGCCTTCATAGCTTATGAAGTTTTTTTTTTTTTTTGTTGGGTAATTGACCCTTCAACGTTTGTGATTCACAATCAGACCCTAATAGATTCAGATACGCAAGGCAAACAACATTCGGAAGACGCCACATATCTACTACAACTGCATCACCAGTGTTTCTTTGGATTGTAAGCATTTTTTTGAGTCATCATTAAATAAATGTAACGAGGAAATGATTTTGTATCATAGTTTGTTATGGCTAACGTTGTTTATGAATTTGTGAAATTTGGACAGAAATGTTTTTTCAGACAGTTCTTTCATTCGGTAGAAAAAGTTGATTACCTCACCCTGAGGCATGGTTTCATATCAGTTAAGTACACATTAACACATCAAAGTCAAGTCTATGATTATTATTGTTATTTATTACAGTCAAACCATGATTATTATTGTTATTATTACCGTTAAACCTCCAATTAAGATGTTCCATGCACCATTCAGGCTCACTTTTCAGCTAGAAACAGCAACTTCGATTTCCAAAATTACATTGAACAGTCACTTGAGGAAGATTTCAGAATCATAGTGAGCATTAGGTTGTTACTTACCAACCAAAATTTTATGTCTTTTATCAGTCCATTCATCTAATTCCAACCTATAATCAACTGCAGTTTTGTGTTGAGCACATCTTAATCACATTTTATTTATTATGTGTGTTACTTTGCAGCCCCGTGATGTGGTTCACTGTTGTTATTTTTCTGCTCGTGGACGTACATGGTTAGAATGTTTTACTCTTTCATCTCCATTTCTTAAAAAGCTTTTCCTATGTCTAAGTCACAAGTTATTTTTCTCTCTGTGAACTATATCAGGCTGGCATGTATATCTCTGGTTATCCTATATTCCCCTCTTGGTGAGTAACAAGAATGTTGCATCTTCTTTTGTCCTAACTAATAATGAATCTGCATGGCTTCTAATTCAGCTTTCTTGAATTTTGATTTTCAGCTAGTTCTGATTGTAGGAGCTAAACTTGAAGTCATAGTAGACGAAATGGCTCTTCAGATGAAAGATGTCAACAGTGTTACAAAAGGAACACCACTTGTTTGTCCAAGTGACGAATTCTTCTGGTTTGGCCATCCAGGATTCGTGTTAACACTTCTGCATTACACTTTATTTGTGGTAAACCTTCTTCTATCTATGAACATGTATATATGACACGAATAATTGCAGTGATATCCGTGATGACATGACACATTGAATCACTGATTAAACTAAGATTTTAATTTGATCATGACAGAATGCGTTCGAGCTTGCCTTCTTTATATGGGTATCAGTAAGTTCTCTCTATCTACTTGCTAAAAAAAATCAACATTATTGATCCAATATATGTATTACCTTTAACACCCTTCTCTTTATTTCTCTGTTGTTTTCTTGGTTGACAGACACAGTTTGGAATAAATTCTTGCCACCACGAACACAGAACATTTACAGTCATAAGGGTGGTGATAGCGTAATGACCACCTAAAGTTTATTCTAATTTCTTTCTTTTGGCATGTTGATTCTCCTGGAGTGAATTTTCTTGATCCTAAGTGATATTTTGATTTACTATTTCCTCAGGGTGGCAGTTCAAGTCCTATGCAGCTATGTAACTCTTCCCCTCTATGCACTAGTGGCACAGGTAAACTCTATAAAGACACATTCATGTAATAGTGTGAGAGAGTGTGTTTTGGTTAACTTTTATAAAATTGATTTTAAAGTGAATCCCAAACAGTTTAGTGTCCTAACATTGGATTTGTTACAGATGGGGTCACAGGTGAAGAGCAAAGCCTTGGCTAAAATTCTGAGGCAGTGGCATGTTGAGGTGAGGGAGAGAAGGAGAAAGCAACAAAAACTTGTGAAGTCTTTTAGCTTTAACCACATAAACATGTCTTCAGAATGGAGCCAAGAAAATAAGAGTGCCCCAGAGTTTTCTTCAGGGCTACGTGAAAACACTCGTTCCTCTAGTGAAGGAGAAATTGTAGAAGAGTTGGAGCATGCGATGAAAACAGAGGCAAACTCATCAAGTCATCCACCTCCTAGTGTTGTATAATTAGAATTGCCACATAAAAACATCACAACTTCAACTAGTATTGATTCTATTGAGCACCAGATTCTTAGCAGTGAAATTGTAATATTGTGTCAATCTCTTGGTTCCATGCATTAATTTGTTCCGCTAATACAGTAAAATCTAATGTGCATTATTATTTAGAAGTTCAAAAGAAATTTCTGAACTACTTAAGATAGTAATCTTTTCTGTGATACCCAATCACACTTGTTTATGAGGTTCAAACCAGAAGTTTTCCATTAAATAATCGTTTGCATAACGTTTAAATATCAATATGAACCCCGTCATATCGTTGAAGAGAACATAGAAACATATAAACATGAAAATCCTCTTGTAAAGTTAACTTACTTGTCGTGTTAGGTGAGGACAAGGAGTCATGATTTACAAGGATGAATTTGCTTAGTAGCGTCCAAATGTCACATCAAGGATGAGAAGACTACAAGTGATAAAAAGAACAGTTTGGTTTTTTGTCACTATTACTTGACTAGTGCATTATCCCATAAGTGGTGTCTCTGGGTGAAACCAATCATGCAATTAGTAGCACCTTTCCATGTCGGAATACCCCCCATCGTGACTCTAGATTGAACTTAACCAGCTAGCAAATCAGATTTTGTTGGTATGACAACTGTAATGTCAAGATACCCGAATCCATTTTTGGGTCATTAATCTTCATGAATATTTGCTCTTTTTACAACCTTAAAGTAAGTTTTGGACTTAAAGGAGAAACCATTTATTTGGTTCCTTGTCTTGCCTTAGTCTCATCTCATGCTAGAGTGAATCATGATGAATCCACTTAAATTGGTAGATCTAACTAGTTCAAGCATATGATTTTGACATGCATGGAGCATCGTATTCTGTTTTTGAAGCATGGACAGAACAGTCTTTTTATCAGCATAGAAGTTGTGGAGTTTAGAATCCACGTCCCATGTCCATGGTGACCACACCCTTAGTTGTCCAAGGTTGTCCCACACACTTCTCCACGTTCATTTGCCTTCACTCGCTTCTCTACTTCTCTTTCTTTTCACCACCACCACACTTGCCGACAGGCCACTACTCTCTTCAGCCTTCTCATACGCAAATCTCACTCTCTCTCAGACACACACACAAACACAAACATAAGCAATGGAAAACAAAAACTTTCTATGTACTATAGAAGAAATGGATAGTCTTTGGTTTCACAAACTCATTTTCTTCTCACAACCAAGTCCAACAGCATCAGTTACTTCCTTACCATCTCCACCAGATGAAGAAAAACCTATTCCCACATCAGAATCTGCGTCTTGCTCATCCTTCATTCTTTCTTCACCACCTCCACCAGATGAAGAAACTTCAGCGGATGAATCAGCTTCTTCAGAGAAACCACTCTCATCAGAGTCAATATCTGTGCTTCTTCAGGTATAATATAACTGAAAAGCAGTCAGAGTCAGTACTTCTCAGCATTCTATCTATTCGGTATTATGAGTTCGTTTTTTATTCATGTCATGACCATTCTTTCTACTTTGTTTTTATTTACGCAAAAGGATGGTTCAATCAACAATGAAGAAGAAGAAGAAACAAAGGAAAGATTGGCCAGAATGGAGCTTTTGTTGGTGGGTAACAAAACTCGTTCACACTCAACCTCCCCATCAAGTCAAAACCGTGACAGAAAATCGAGGAATCCGGTTACTACTACAAGGAAACTGCAGAAATCCGTAAGCTGCAGAACATTTGGGGAACTAGAACTTGATGAAGTAAAGGGTTTTATGGATCTTGGTTTCACATTCAACAAAGAGTATCTAAGCCCGAGAATGATGAGCGTTGTTCCCGGGTTGCAGAGACTCGGTGTTATGGATTCAAAAGAAACGGTTGAAGGACATTACACGGAAGCAGAGGAAGAAAAGAGAGATATCATGAGACCATATTTATCAGAGGCATGGCTTATAAAGAGACCAGATTCCCCACTACTAAACTTGAAAATTCCGAAACGTTGTTCATCTGCAAATATGAAGAAACATCTTCGGTTCTGGGCTAAAACTGTGGCCTCAGAAATCCACCAAAAATGAGTTATGGTCCATATGAGGAGCCGCCACATGTGATATAACATGTCATAGCGAAATAATTGTATGTTAATAAAAGCATAACGAGAGAGGTAGGTGGTGCAATCTGAATTGTGATTTCTTCGATCTCCTTTTTGTTTGGTATGCAATAAAAGGGAAGGTTGTTATTGGAACCAAATGTGGAGGCTTAGTTAATGAGTTTGATACTAGTTAGGTAGATAAAGCAGGAAGAAGATAAACACAGACAACAGAAGGAGGGACCCTACAACTATGATGTGGTTTTTCCTCACAAGTGGGGTTTCAAGAATTCACAAGCTGTTCCATTGTTTTTTGTTGGCATATGTGACCGGAGAAATCGTTATTGGTGTCATGTCTGGCTTCTTTGTTCTTATTACATCAATGGAACAATGGTTTTGCACCTGCTTCAACCCTACCCTGTCCTATCTATACTTTCTTTGTACACACACCGCTTATGGAAACAAAAGGAAAAAAGTAAAAACATCATTTATTAGTATCAATATTTCTTACACGTGCACACACACTGTTATTTGAACGAATTTAGGCAATCTTTATCATAACATTAATCATTCTTCTTTTTTAATTACAATTTCTATCTATCTATTCAAGCTACGTACTTTACTTGAAATTTTATTTTCTGTATAAAAAAAATCATCGATTATTCCCAAATTTTGAAAGTAAAAAAAGTAAGCTCATTAATGATTATAGTGGGAAATATTTAAACAATATGTTATATTACTACTTTTGTGGCCACTATTTAAAAAAAAAATCTTATTTAAATAGTTTCTATATGAAAAATAAGTTCAATTTATAATTTTTTTCTACTATATATATTTATATATTCCTATATCCACTATTAATTTTCTTTTAATGATAAAATTAAGAAAACATAATTTAAAAATTATATAAATGTTTCACTAATAAACGTTAATGATAGATTATCCCATAATACAAATGTCCGCAGTAATAAATTCCAATGAAAATAAAATTAGATAATCAATATAAGTCCAGAATTATATTATTTCTAAGGAATTTTAAACAATTGAAATTAAACCTTTTAATTTTATTTTGAAAAATATGTTGTTGTTTTTATTTAAAATTTCAACGAAAAATAAATAAATAAAAATCTAAAAGAATTAAAAACTGATTTTTTTTTAATTGCAAGCATTAACAGAATATCATATGTAATTTCAAAAACTAAACTCACTCGTTTTTTTTTTTTTTTTAAAAAAGAATCGATTTGGTCGGTTCAAATTAAATAAACCCATGGGCCGTGGGTGGTTTCTGGAACCTTCTTCGAGGTGTGGTTCAAATCTGCATTGGAATCTCCGTTTGTTTTGACAGAAACGCGAGTTTTCAGCGTCAGCCATGGCCGATGACTTCGAGTTCGCAGATAAAGTTCCTCCTTCGTTCGATCGAGTGGTACACTTCCAATTACTTTTGCAAACCTTCAATTTCATCATCGCTTATTACTTTACATCTCATCTTAATCGATTCCTGCACAATGTTCCTTCTTCCACGTTTTCCACGGTTTAATTAGGTCTTAAAGTTATGGATCGAACCTTTCATGTGTGGTCCTGTCGTGTTTTATTCTCAGATCTTTGGAATTGGGAATTCTTTAGCATTTTGCTTGATTTTTTTTCTTCCGTCATTGATCTTTTCAATGTTCCCAATTATCAGTGATTCTAATGTTACAGATTTAGTGAAAATTAAATTAGGATTCCTTTTCTTTTAAAAAAAATATTCATCGTTCAGCTCTTCAGTTAGGATTTTGATCAGGTAAATTTCTTGTTCAGATTAAACGACTTATATGTGATTGTCGGATTGTTTATATTAATGACTGTTGTGTTACGCAAATCTATTGTTTGTTGCATTAGTACTGTGATCTGGTGGAGCTACGTTTTCGTAAATCGTGGTGTCAAGTGTTTTTATGTAGGTTAAATTTTGTTTGTTATTCATTGCGTTGCTGTCTTGTATACTTTGATGTTGGGGCCAATCAATGTTTTGGATTCTAGATGTTAGCAATATTACATAGCAAATGGTTTGTGGTTAGTCTTAACTTCATACAATTAAACCCTTTTCCACAACTTATCAGCAAATGATGGGGTTTGTCTCAGTGGAATAACGTTTTTCGAGATTATATGATGGAAGGAATGAGTTGAATTTTTTTAAGGGTTCTATTCTATCCCCTACCTTCCAAATTGTGCTTCGAAATAGTTTTAAAAAGTATTTTGTATCATTTCTGCAATGTTCTATGTATTGCAGTTCACATCAATCCTTCGACATATTGGGTTTGATTTCTCAGAACTTAGCGGAACACACCTTAGAGGATAAAGTGGAATAATAACCATTAATTAGAAAATCAATGGTTCAGACTGTACTGGACTTTTGATTTTGTTACATATGTATTTGCTTTTATCACAGTTCTCAATCACTGATTTTGTAATCAATGGTTTTAAGTGCAATTTATCTTTTTAAGTACATCTCCTCACATTAGAGGAGTCAAATCTATGCCTGTTTAGTGTATCAAGCTTTCTCAACTATATTGCACCTTCCTTATTGATGATAACCTCTTTTATCAATCATTCTCAAACAAGTTCAATCATTTGATTGTTCTGCAGCTGTAGTTTTATAAATAAGCGACTCATCCTTCAAGAGGACTATAATTCACATGTTGGTGACTCAGTAACAGTTGTTATCTGTGATGAATTGCTTGTCTATTTTTCCTTTTTATATAAGTGCATTTTTATTTTATTTGCCATTCATTTTTTCTCAGTGCTTTTTGTTTTGTTATACTTAGGCCTCAAACCAAGGGTTCAACCCAGGCTTAATTGTCCTCCTGGTTGTTGGTGGGTTGCTGTTGACATTCCTCGTTGGAAATTTTGTGCTCTACACGTATGCACAGAAGACCCTCCCTCCTAGAAAAAAGAAGCCTGTTTCAAAGAAAAAGATGAAGAAGGAGAGACTGAAGCAAGGTGTTTCTGCACCTGGAGAGTAGACTCTGTACTCGGTTTATGTTCTATGGTTTAAATTGTACTATTTAGATAAAGCTTCTTCTTCCGTGGAGTCTTGCATGACGTTGATTTTGATCTTTTCTACCCGTGTATTACTGATAGAAACCTTAGCCGCATAAATTAGTGCTTCATGGTTAAATCACCATCTTTCTCCCTAACTGATCATTCATATCTGATTCTTTTTGGTTGACGAGTTTAGAAAAGCGAAACTTAGAATTTTAAAAGTATATAGGATTACCAAATATTTTTCCCTGAAGACCCAAGCTCCTTTGGCTAAGGGAACTAAAGCAGTAGCTACAATCTTCTCTCTAGTGATTACAGTTCATTATTGCTCCATGGTAAGTAGAATAGTGTTAGGTTGACAGATAACAGGCTTAAAATAAAATCGTTTTATCTTTTTTAAGGCACTGCAATCTGGATTTCTATCATCGTGACTGTTCAATTTAAATTGAAATGACGTCTTACGAGGGATTGTTTCTGAAAACTAGTTACTAAATTAGGTAATAATGAATAGAGTTTTGTAGGAAGTTTGGTAAACTATTTGATAAATTAATGATAGTTGTTCTTTTAAATAAAAACAATGTTAGACTCTTTTAAAATAACTAAATTGTTATAAACTTTTTAAGTATATTTCTAATTACTTTTTAAAAGTTCTATATGTTTTTTCGTTTAATCAATTTTTTAGTGAGTTTACTTAATAAGTGTTAATCAAATTTAATTTTACTTATTTTTTATAAAAATAATTTTGTTATTTATTAATTTAAACTAATGAATTAAATTTCTTTTTTATAATATTTATTATGCTTGATTTTTACGTAGCATCACATGATTAAATATGTTGTCTTCATTTGTATTGTTAATGTTTTTTAATTTAAAATTTGGAAAAAATTGATAAGAAAAGTGTATTAAAATATAAATGATTAAAGGAAATTCAACAAACTATAAGTTAAACATTAGCAAAAATAATTTATGATTTATAAATTAGAAACTCTTAAAATAAGTTATCTTAAAATATTTAACATTTTTGTATTTATTTCAATTAAAGAAGAATTAGTATATTGCTTTACTAAATACACATCATGTATTATTATCTGTTTAGAGAATAATAGAATGATCATATATGATGAACCTTGCAGAAGAGTAGATGATTTTCTTTATTTAATCCGATCATAGGGTTGAAAGAGTTTTATTATGATTTTGCATTTTTAAGAAGGAATTTTCGGAGGCCATATTTCTTAAGTCTTGGAAAGAAAAAAATTAAAATTTTTTTATGTTTCAATTAAATTTTTCTTTCTGTTGTTTTATTTACCTAATACACTCTATATAACAAAAATAGTTTTAGATGAAAAAAAAATTATAAAATTAAGGCAGATTTGTTTCTAATAATAAAATTAATTTCCTCGTTAATTTTGACAAATTAAATAATTAAATCTTATAAAAAATATAAGTAATGCAAAAATATTTACTAAAAGTTTCCTTTTTGTAATTATATTATTTATATTGCATTAGAAAAATAAAAAAGAATGCTTATACATAACAATAATCATAATTATAATTTTATCCAACAATTAGTTACAACATCTAAATTTTGAATCCAGATTCACTGTAAAGTTTTTTAATTTTTTAATTCTGTGACCTATCTTTTACTGAATATTAAAAATACACACACGGCTAAACATTAAACATACACACCAATGTTAATGTATTACTTCTTTTTTTTCAAATATATTTAAAACATCAAATGTCCATCATATATTTTGAAGACTCTGTATAAGAATATAACAAAAAATTAACAGAATCAAAATTCATCTGAATCCTCAATTTAAAGTGTCTATCATATCTTTCATTTATCTACACTACCAAAACAGAAAGAAAATAACTTTTTTTTCTTTCATTTTCTCTTGTACAAAAGAAGATCATTCTATTTTTCCTAATACATTCCTCCGAAAGATATTTTTCCCAATACATTTCTTAAAATAAATACTAATTCTCCTGAGATTGATGACCACAACGGGTACATGTATAAAAAGTAGTTTGTCCTTCATCTGCTGATCTCATCTGAAAATAGAATGATTGAAATAAAAAATTCTAGACTATAAATAAGACTCAAATGAAATTGTCAAATCTACGTTATGAAGTCTAACGTACCTGTCTCGTATAAAAGTTAGCTTCATCATGACCACATTTTTCACATTTCTTATTAACCTGTCAAGAAATAGTACGTAAGAAACAATAACATTTAAATCATACAAATATCTTCTAAGATACCAAGCTATTTTTAATATTGAATGATGCATTACCTTAGACAATTGCACCTTTTGTTCCTCAATTATTTCCATTCCAAGCTCTCTTCTGATCTCCTGCCAAACACAAGATTGCTTTTAAAGAACAATTGCCAATGGTCTACATAAAGTGACTATGTTCATGGTCATCATAAATCACAAATTTGGCTCATTTCACTTATATGAGATCAACTGCAATCTGTCACTCAAGCTGGTCAGCTAAGCTGTTGCAAAGCAACTACCACTGTTAGGAAATTTAGAACCTAAAAAGTTAGCAATCCTAACCAACTGTGTCAGTATCTTCACAATATCACTTCACCTCTGCTTTCTATCATTCCAAACTCCAATAACTAATCAAACTCTAATAACAAGATATCTGAACATGCATAGATAAAACTTGAATGCTCTTCAATATTTTGATGTTACTTCAATGCAATACAACCAATTGATGTTTTAAATAATTGGTATTACAACAACGAGCAGTGAAGGAGCAATGCCTAACATTAGTTTCAAACAAAAAAAAAAATAACTCCAATAACATTGTCTCTTCACCAATTCCCGCCAGGACAGAGCAAATCAAGGTAGGCCTAGGAGAGTACACGAAATAAGCTGTTTCTAGGGATATAATCATTTATTCAAAACGCTCTGTTAAAAAGTTGGCAAGAACAGATTATTATTTCTTCAACATGAGCCCATGCAAACACACACCAGAACGGTTATTTAATTACGCATACCACAAAAACAAAAAATTACAAAAAGTCTACCATGAATTTGTGAGTCGTGTGTGAAGTCATAGTGGAGGTAGACATGTACATTTTTCTTTTAAAAGAAGTGCATGAAGCAACATACGTAAGTCCCAGAAACAGAACACTGGCATATAAACAATAATAATAATAATTCACCGTCATGTGAGGTAAGAGAAATTAAACATACCTCAGCATCAATTGTGTAACTTATTTCCTTATCACGAATATCTGAACACAGCGAAAGATCAAGTGAGGAAAGTGATATATAATTTATGTATGTCAACACAGAAATATAGAATTAAGAAAATTCGAAAACACGTTACGAAAGTAAAATAAGCGCATTGATTTGAAAAAAAAAAAAAAAAAAAAAGGGTTTGACCTTCTATATCTCGGAGAGTTTTGCACAAAGGGCATTGAGCGTACTCACGGGAAGGAACAATTAGCATTGTCCCACACAAATGGCAAAAAAAATCGAGTCGAGAAGAAGTCATAGTGTATGCAAAACACGCTATCGATTTTGGGGGTGACACGCACCGTTTTGTGTGTAGTGCAGGGAATGACGCTGCAAGTGCAAAATCCCTAACGGATACCAACGAACCAGAAGGCTGCTCCAAATACAAAAAACCCTAATGGATGGAGGAAGCACTTTTTAAATAATGGGCCTCGCTATCTCTAACAGCCCAATCTTAGTCCGTGACTTAGGATAAAGATGATTGCTTCCTGCACCTCCAGTATTTTGTTTAAATTTCATCTAAACCCTTTATTCTTCTACAAAAGACTTTTTTTTTTCTACTTAGTGTCATTTGAAGAAGAAGGGAACGACAATAAAGTTGAGACAAAATAAATAAATATAAGTAGTTGACATTACCTTATTGAATTGTAAACATATAAACACAAAAATGTCCAAAACTATTAACACGAAAGTTACTTTCTGAAATAGGTGTATCTTCTCAGAAAGTGATTTTTGTTAACGCTAAAAGAAGTTATTTCATACATTGACGAACAAAGGCAACACATAGATTCACCTTGGTAATTAAATCAAGACGAAATTCTGTAACTTGTTATGGAGAATAAAAGAGGAGAGGAAAATTATACGTAAAAAATGTAAGGAATAATGAAGACGAGGTGTAACATTAAAATTTAAGACAATAATACAAATAGAGCGGAAAACTAAAATTTAAGACATTTTTCTTAAAATGTTTATTAAATGGCATAGGAAAAGGTATGTGGAGAGAGAGAGAGAGAGGGGGGAGGAAGATTAGGGATCAAGAGGTTAAAGGAGTCTAACTTAATATTTTTAGGGATGTGAAGATGGCGTCTCATGGTTTAAGGTGTTGAGAGGGTTCAACAAGAATAGAGAAGGATAGAGAAAAGGAAAATGTTTTTTCACAGTACTTTAATTCAATTTTAGAGATATTTTGATCATTAAAATTTTTGTATTAGTAAGTGTAAAGTGTGTAAAATTTTATTTGTGATATGTGAGTAATAATTTGTTAGGGGTCAAAATAATACTAACTGTGAAGGGATAGAGTACAGAGTGGTGGCCATAAGAAAGGCTTTGGAGAATCACTATGTAGTTGGATATTAAATAACATTGAATGCTTTGAATACTTTGATTCATCTGAAGTAGAATATTTCGGATGAGATAGAATATTTCTTTCTTTCACACGGGATCCAAAATCTATAACAACCACAGCATTTTGGTTGGTTCCGTTGATTTTATCTTAAATTTGAGTTAGACTCGTTTTAACGTATTTCATGTTAAAATATTCGTTTCTCATGTTATGTATTATTTTTACTTACACTGGAACAAGTTAGTCATATTCAATATTTAGGTGCAGATTTTTCAATATTTATTATAAAGTGCGAGATAGAAAATTATTTACAGTTGTTACTCTTAGTTCACTCCACAATTCTCTAGATAGCCCATATATTGTTGATTTTACTGATCCTAAATTCAATCTTCTTAAACAAAAAATTTCGAAAGTTTCCGAAATGGAAAGCATTAACTAACAAAGCCAAAAAAAACTGCTAATTTATTTAACTAAAAGCTTGTGATTCTGCTATTGAAAGCACAACTCCATTTGTTGTCCTCCAAAAAGGAAAGGCGTAAAAGTAAAGGCCGTAGATAGACATGTTCAGTAATAAAATAGGTGTTGAATACATTTCCAATGCAAATACTGAGGAATTACAATTGTTCACATCACACTTCCTTTCAATATTTAAGCCTGAAGAAACAAGCCTAAAAGTACATAACCATACAAGAATTAAGCACTTAATGTAGCATATTTTTTCATTCAGTTCATTAACTAAATAGTAGTTACGCATAGACATAGGCACTGGGAGAAAATTTCTCCCATATGATTCAAATCTATATATGATACAAAATAATAGGGAGGCAAACAGAATTGATAGGTTTAATGTTCTTATTTGTAAAAAAAGAAAAAGCCAGGACCCTTTTTAGATGAAGTCATAACATGGTTCAACATCAAATTATAGAGACAACAGTGACATACACAAGAATAGCACTTCCAAGATGATGGAGAATCTTCAAGCTCCACGTCCCATGGTCTGCTCGGCTGGGGGAATCATAAACAGTACCGGTTGAGCATTAAAACCAGGATGAGGTAACCTACGACGGAGCTCACGACCCTCTTGACAAAGAGCACACACATGACAGAAGACATGAGTTGCCAAGTCACATGCTGACTCACATTGTTCACGTTGTGCCTCATCTTCCAAAATGCTTCCACAGCACCCACATGACCTATTAAGTGCTTCGCAAGTTCCCTGATTGCCAAGAACAATAAATGATTTATATAAGATATGATTTTTTTTCATAACTTAGGGATGTGGTTTTTGTGTATGAGGGAGAGTGGCAAATTATAAGGAGAAAAAACAGGAAGTGGATAAAGGAAAATCTCACTTACACATGACATCATACATAAAATAGTACTAGAGGACACCAAGTAATTTTAAGCATTACAAGTTCGACATTGAGTACACCTTAAGTTAAATTGAACTTTCAACAAAACTTCAAGCGTACCACTAAGTTACCAATTAAACCCCAACAAAGTCTACATAAATACCAAAGTTATTCTGTTAATCCAAATCACCTCCTAATAATAGGACTGTTTCCTTGGTAATTCATAATTGACACATTTCAATTTCATAAAGCAAGGCTACATACAGACTAAAGCTACTTTCTTAATACAAGTCACAAAAAATTATACTAAACACAGGTTCACCACACTCGTCATATACCTCATTGTACCAAAACTAAATAGACAATTGTAACATATGCAACCAAACGTACGAAGAAGAGTCAACATAACCAAAATTCTCAAATCAACTTTAGGATCACAAGTTTGGAAAGATTTGTTAAACAGCGATGCTGAGTTACAAGGCATTTGTTAAACAGCGAGGATGAGTTACAAGTAGGGATGGCAAAAATATCCGTGCCCGCGGATATCCGCGGATAAAATCCACGACGGATAGTTACTACTCGCGGGTATTTATTACTCGCGGGTAGCGGGTAACGGATATTTTAATACCTGCTTATAAACGGGTCGGGTACGAGTATCATACTATTTATACCTGCGGGTACCCGTTACCCGCAAAAATTTAAAATTAAAATTTAATTTATATTTTATTAAGTTAAATTTAATTAAAATTATAAGTAATAGTATATTTTATTATGTCCGATTTAATTATAATTATAATATAATTAAAATTTAATTTAATTTATATTTTATTTTTATAATTTTATATTAAAAAATTTATAAAACACATATTTTTTTAAAAATTTGCGGGTATCGGGTATCCACAGGTACCCGTGGGTTTTAAAAATATCCGCGAGTATTTTTTAAGCGGATACCCGACGGGTAAACAGGAGGTAACGGGCGGATCCCTAGTTACAAGGCTAAAATATCTTATTATATAAAGATAAGGAACCCGAACTTTCATGCTTGACAGAGTAGACAACCCAGTTTATATGTTGAAACTAGCCTACTTGGGTTGTACTGCTACACCATTTCTCAAGGTAGTGTTAATTATTTATAGCTGATATATAAAAGAAATTAAGTACAAAGGCTTATCAATTAATAACCAAGTCCAGATAACAGTCTTAGGGGTCAGGTGCGTCATATTATCAGATACAAAACACTTGTGATATTAAGTGGACAGGATCACGCGGGAAAATGGTATGTACTATCTGCTATGTAATGCTACAAATTGAACCCCCAGTATCAGTGGGATTTCAGCAGCAATATAGAGGGGGATTACAAGACTAATCTGAAGGGGAAAAATATACAGTAGCATAGGGAATTTGATTTGAGAAACAACCTGATCTATCCTTTGCAGTCCTTTATCCTACTTCCTTACCTCCCCTCTCTACCCTTCTCTCATTTTATTTGACTGCAGCTTGCAATGAAGTTCCCACCAATTTCCCCCCACGGTCATGCTGGCAATGACTACCCCTTTGCCCACTTAACACATTACACCCTTAGTTACATTACAAAGGGCAAAGAATAAAAGAGTAACATACCTCTAAATTGAACCTCCGACGAATAGCAGTTCGGCTAGGGTAAGAAAACCACGGTGCAAGGCAATTCCAACCAAAGCAGGAATTCCCAATTACGTACAGTCCAGAATAAGGCAAGCAGTGATTAGCAAACGTCCCGGGAGCCGATCCAAGTCTCTCAACATTGCTTCCATACAGCACACAAGGAGCCACACTCCCAAGAAGACCTAGCAAATCACAAAATTTCAAAGTAAATAAATGTTTTATGAATCCAGATCGAAAACACATAAAAGAGAACGGAACGCCCAAAACCCACAATCAACTTTTCTTCACAAAAACAGCAATAGCACCTGATTAAAACACAAAACCAACCCAACTATATGGTAGAAACACAGTAACAAATGTTTCACTGATGCCAATGGTTTTGGAATAGGAAATCTAAATGGAGCACGTGATATAAATACATACATACATACATACAATACAATAGAATCTAGATCTTGCAGTTGAAATCGCCGAAATACACAGCATTCATTCCAAAAGAATTATAAACAAACAACATCCTAAGAGGCGAAATAGAAAGCTAACACGAAACATTCATCCCTAAATTATGAATGCGGAAAAACGTTGAAATGAAATAGGCAAGTGAGGGAGGATGGGAGAACTCACAAACTTCGAGATCGCTGCTGCAGAAGTGATCGTTCTGGCCGAGACAAGCGCAGATGGAGGAGTTCCAGGGGGCTCGGCCCATGGGCTGGCCAACGACGCTGCCATGGCCCAAGGGAAGCCCATCTGCAGTCCATCCGAGGAGAAACTCGGGAGTGTCGGGTGGCGAAGTTGGTTGGGATTTGGGCTGGTGGAGAAAAGGACTTGCCTCCTCGTTATTGGGCTGCTTCTCATTATCAGCCATTGAGAATGGAGGTGAAGGAAAAGGGAAAAGGGATTGAAAAGAGAAGAGAAAGGAAGGGATGTCGGTGGAAACCAGAGACTCCCCGCGTCGTCTTCTTCTCCTTATAATAATATTATCTAACTAATAATCTAACCTTTTTCTTACCACACGTAATTTATTTATTCCTTTCTCCCTTCCACTCTCTCTTCTCGACCGCGTCAACGCCACCCAACCACACAACACCACAATGCTATTTTTCTCTTCCTTCCCTTCCCTCTCCACCCCAAAGTCTCCGCCATTTCCATAACATCTTTTTCTTTATTCGCTTTTCTATTTATTTTTAACTCTTTTTACTCATTTTTTAATATTTTCATAAATTGCAAAAATTAAATGTCACAAAGGTAGATGTCAAAGTTGCAACTTACAACCATAAAGTGGAAAATTGAAAATGAATGGCGACAGGTAGAACATAGTTGGATTTGATCAAACTAAAGCTCCAGAAGTTGAATTCAAAGATTGTAATTTGGTTTAGGCAAATCGCGTATTGGACACGGTATGGATTAGACAGTTGAGTCCAAATATTTTGGGCAAGTACTCTTTTTGACTTGGGTTTTTCTGTTAACAGTTTGGGTTTTTCTTCTTGCACCCCCAATTTTTCTTCACAATTATATCTTTCAAAAAAAAATAAAAATAAATTATAAATTAAATATTTCTGCAGCCCGCATCCGCCATAATGAAATTTAATATCCCGATTTCTGAAAGTCGGTAACATCAATTTCTGAAAGTCGGTAACACCAATTTCTGAAAACTATTAACATCAGATTCTGAAAGTCAATAATACCGATTTCTAAAAGTCGATAACTCCAATTTTTATTTTTAATTATATATATGTATATATATATATATACATGTATATATATATTTATATATTTTAAAATTATAAATATAATTATATTATTTATATTAAGTTTAAGAAAATTTTTAATAATTTTGTTTATATATTTTTTAGTTGTATATCTTTATTGTTTAAAAATAAAAAATAAAAAATTGATGGATGTTGGTTGATAAAAGCGATTAAGGTTCTATCTCTGGTTATAATAAAATTATTTATCAATAAGTCATCAAGAAAATATTAAAGTAAAAAAGAAAAGTAAGGAGATAAATGATTATCTCAATATCTGTCATAAATCATTAATATTTTATTATAATTTATGTATCTTAAATGTATGATTCTCTTGTGATGGTTCTTCCAAATTAAGTTTTACCCAAAATAGTATGACCTTAAATTATGAAATTTAAATGTTGTTGTGTTTTATGCTGAAATGGTAAAATTTATGAATATATTTTGGGTTGCATTACAAATTCTGCTACATGTAATGAATTAGTTGGATAAAATTTATTTGGAATAGGAACTAGAATACCTCGGTTGCGTGAATTCAATGATTTAGAAATATTAGAAATTGAAAAGTGCATACGTGAATCACTCTATACAAATGGTTTAAGTAAAGAAAATGGAGAACTTTTTATTTAACTAGAAAATTAATTTATATATAAAAAAATTAAATTTGGCACCCCAAAATTTTTTATTCATGTTTTGTCACTGTTTATATCTTGAAAATTGATAAAATCAGATTCTGAAAGTCGGTAACACCGAGTTCTAAAAACCGGTAACACCGGAATCTGAAAGCCGATAACTCTAACTTCTGAATATCAGTAACTCCGACTTCTAAAAGCCGGTAACTACAAAGGGAAATTATGAAAAAGTTGGGGATGTAGGAAGAAAAGTTGGGGGTGCAGGAAGAAAAATCCTAATAGTTTTACATGTCCAATTAGTTTTAATTCCCATGGCCCAAAAGATAAAGTATATATTATATATTATTGGGCAAATTTTGAATCCCTTGGCCTGATTGCTTGTATATAATATTAATGTTTATTCAGTGTCACCACACCATTAGAAAATTAATCTGTGTTTACACACAGGGAGAATTTAGGTAATAAAATAAAATACGAAAAATTACGGTGAAGATTGGTATTACGATCTTATAGTCACAATATAATGATAATGATAAGAAAAGAAAACAATGTCAATTTTCTAACAGGATTTTGCTAACCAGTCTAAGGATACTGACATAGTTAATATGAAATCTTACAAAAATATATAATTAAATATGATATTAACTAAAATTTGATTTAATAATTATTAATATAATTTTATTTTAATTAAAAGATAAAAATATCCATAAATACTATAATATTTTATTTAATATTTATTAATAAAAAATAAATAATAAAATAAATATGTTTTAACTTTTAAATATAATTAAATATTAGAACGTTTAAATTAAAAAAAAATCAAGAAAGAATTAGTGTTGAACATTTAAAATTATAAAAAAAGAAACGATTAATATGTCAATTTTGAGTAAAGACTTTAAAAATTTCAAACTCTTTATTTTGTATTAAAAAGATATTGTCTAAAAATTAAAAAGATATTTTTATTTTTAAAAAATTTATAATATACATTTATACTATTTTAATTAATATATTTAATTATTTTAACTTTCGATGTAAATTATAATATTAATACACATTCCTTAACACGTGTCTTTACGACACTAATTAACATTCTCTTTACTAATATAACTTTTAAATTAGAAATATCTCATTAATTCATTATATCATATCAGTATCACAATAATTAATAATTAATGAAGAGAATAATCATTTCATACTAGTTATCATCTTTCTGTATTTTATTTTTATATCACTTCAGTTTAATATAATACAGTAAAGAAGATATTTTATAAAAGTAAAAAAGTATATATATTAATATATAATTACAAACATAAATACTTTTAATATATATAATTGAAATTATAAAATAAACATCTGTACTCGAAAAAACTGGATAATTTTAATGAACTACATTAAATAAAAATATAAAAACATATTAACTGATTATTATTTTACTTACCAACTATTTATATTTGATTTAAAAATTAATATATTTTTCAATTCAAAATAGTCCTTTAGATAACATACTAACCATCATATCATTAGATTGACTCACTTTTTGTTGAGAAAATATATAATTTATCATAAAACAGTACAAATGAATTAACCCCATCTATTGAAAAAAAAATACATATATGAAAACATAAAATCTTAGATACTTAAATATTTCTGGCCTCCAGCAGTTTCTTCTTCCACTTTGTTCCATCTTTTCTTGCAACGCCATTTTCAAATTTTTGGTAAAAGGTGATATATATATATATATATATATATAATTAATAAAATTTACTGCATGAAAAGTTAATTAAATAATTAGGAGTGTTTTTCCTACACAAATTTCGGCAGAAACTACCAAATACAAAAAACCTCACATAAAATAGAATTGGATTAAGACGTTTTGTCCTGAGACGAAATTGGTCTTCATTCACAGTAACTCACATTAGCAGTTTCTTTGTATCTTTTTTATTTGGCTCTTTGATTATCTGATACCAGGTGGTCCCAAAACCAAGTTCTGTACAAACCGATTCTGGGACCAATCTTCTTGATTATGAAATTTCTTTTTGACAACATATACAACTTTCCAAACCTTGTTAAGCTGCAATTCACTCAACACATTACCCCCCAACATGTCTTCTCTTTCATACATAATTTTGATTGAGACATCAACAATGTTTCCAAAAATACCAACTCATAGTCAAGAATTTACTTCAAAGTTAAATAAATCAAGATATGTTCAAATTTGAGTTGAAATACTCAAACAAATTTCATAAATGTGCTGGAGAAAAACTGTCCTTAAATTTTACATGCATGCTTGTTTTTTAGACAAGTGTGAGGTAATTTTGCATGATAACAAAAAATAAATGATATTTCATATTCCAGCTATTCATTTTGATCATTAAAAGACGCACCATCATGAATTGGACTCAAGGCCACGAAACATGTCACAGACAAGCTTTAAGCAAAAAAATATATATATCAAGATAGAAAGAACACTTACTGCTTGAGTTAGATTATGCAAAATGTTTAAATATGTTTCTAGTCCCTTAATTTTCAGTAAATTTTGGAATTAGTCAATTTTGAAATTTTAGACCAGTTTAGTTTTTTATCTTTCGAAATATGTGAATTTAGTCATTTTAATCAAATTTTGTTAAGTTTACTTGGTATTTCAAACACGTTTCATAATAGTATTTGACTTAACATTAAAATAAAAATGTGTCAACTAGTATAAATAACTCAAATACAATCCTAAAATGAGTACAAAACATCAAATAAATCTAACAAAATTTGATTAAAATGACTAAATTCACGTATTTTGAAAAATGAAAGACTAAATTAGTTTAAAATTTTGAAATTGACTAATTACAAAATTCACTGAAAGTTAAGGGATCAAAAACATATTTAACCCTATGAAAAATAATTTAAACTTATGGAATTTAAGAATACTTTATTTTATGTGTTTAATTTAGTTATTGTTTTGTAAATAATTATATTTTAATTATTAGAGTTAATCTTGCAATTGTAATGTTCTTATAAGGAGTTAATGACCTATATCCGATTTTACTTTTTCAATGATATGGAATTAAACATTATGATTCATGTTTAGAATTAGAATTAAAAATTGGATCTTTTGAATTTCATTTGATGTAATTCTTGAAAGTTATAGGTTACTTGATGAAATTGATTGTTTGGTCAACTTTTCCTTTCTGGGTTTTGAAAAAATGATCTTTCCCGTGAGGTGGTAGAATGCCTCAATCTAAGGGGAAAAGCAAAAACAAGGGTTTAGTTAGTAGGTCATGATAACAAGATATATACAGTAGAAAATGAAGGAGAAATTTATTGCAGTAAGTAACTACACAGAAGCAGGGACAAAGATGGACCACTTGTTGTCAACTAGTAATTATCAACTTTGCTGTCACTCCACAGTGTCACATGCCATTAACAAATGCAAAGCTCAATCAATTCAAACACATGCAGTTTTCTCCTATGGACACCAGAATATGTAGTATGTGTCTCAACCAGAGAATAACAACTGCTCTGTGCATGTGTTTGTGGCAACATGTGCAAGTGAATCCTAGGTTTACAGTACCCACATATCCATTTATATTTTCTTTTCCTTCTATCACACCATCTATAAATTACTTCATAAAATGTAATATACTTTTGGTAACACTTCTACTTTGCATGCACAGTTATCAGATTAACATATATCCCTTGAAATCTGACTTCAAATTTTGAGGGAAACATATCATGTTTTGGAGTTGCAGTGATTGGTGAGCCATTTGTGAGCTTGAAGACCTAAAGATGCCTGTTCAAATTTTATTGAAATTGTATTTCATCTTAGAATTAACCTTAATTTTTTAAAAAAAAAAAAAAAAAAACTCTTCGTGTAAGTTTTTAGTATGTTACACTGATAAAGGTTTCTTGATATGATAATGTTCACAAGTTTATATTTTTACAACTATATGTGGATGCATAATCTTGATTTCTATAAAAAAGTAATTGCACATCTAATTTTTCAGTTTTTAGAAGTTTAAGTTTTTTTTTTCTTTGATGATATGTATATGTTTCTATTATAACGGAAAGTATTCGTTACTTATAAAAACTTTAATTAGTTATTATCTAGGATAATGCTAATACTGTTTTATAATAATTAAGCTTTAACTCTTATTATTGCAAAATGTAAATTAGAACTTTTTAGTAATAATTAGATTATATTTAATATTGAATGAATTTTTTTTAATTTTAAAATTTTTTGACTATGGATGGCTCCAACAAGGATAGTTTATATTGTGTAGAATCAGTAAAAAAAAAATTGACTCGTTACTCGTTTCATTATTCAAAGAATACTCATTTAAAAACTAATTGTGAGTTTTAAAAAAGATTTTTTATCCATGTGTGTAATATCAACAAATTACCAGCAGAAGTGAATTTAAGCATTGTATTCACATAAATACTTGTTTGTCCATGTGAGATCATTGTATCCATGTCCAAAACTATTTTTGGTTCCAATTTTTTATAGGAAATATTAGTTTGATATTTTTTTTATTTGTCTCAAATCATTTCTATTAGTACCGTACTAACAACATTAAAGAAGTATTATCTGTTAGCTAATGATTTTTATAATTTAATTTTTTATTTTTTTAAAATCTTTTAAAAAAACTTAAAATTTTGTCACGTGTTAAGATGATATTGTGTCACCTGACAAATGTAATAGATCAGATTTTCTGTTGCGAGTCAGGTAGACATTAGTTGTATTTGACTCAATCCGTTGTCATCTCTAAATGGAGTCTATGGTGGACCATATAACAATGCCTGTGATGGAGGTGCATCCTATTGTTCAGTCATAGTTTGATTTAGTCGTAGATAATCATAATAATATTTGCATTGTGAATAGATCTTCTCTTTGTAAGAATCTAGATGATGGTATGCACGTTGAATCTGATTCCTTGATTGTTTTTTTTTTTAAAATGTCACTCTTATTATGAATAGTTTGTACGATTTACAACAACTAAAATTATCATAGTATAATTCACCTACAATTTTAATTATTTGACATATATGGAATCTCATTTTTAAAAGGAAATGAAAATAATTTACAAATAGACTAATATGTGATGAGAGAAAAAATTCTAATAATAAAAAAGACGGTGACCCACTTCATATTAGAGAATCCAGGTAGAGATATGTCACAAAAAATTAATACTTAATCTTTAAAAGAAAAAACTCTAAAAATTAAGTTCAAAGTAATTTGTGAAGAAAAATATGTTTTTTTTTTTTTATAGTAGTTATTTTTTTAGCTACGTGATGTAATTTTATCATATATATTTGGTGTGATCTTCCGTATTTTTTCTTTTCTTTATTTTTTTTAATAAAATCGTGATAACTTATTTAGATAATCTATAAAAATGTCAATTTAATATTTATATCATTAGAGAAATTAGGATAAAAATGGCAAAATAACAATAGCTTTTGGAGAAAATTTTGATAAAACATATGGGTCAATGTATTTTAAAAATGTGAAAGTAAATCTATACCCATCTCCCCTGTATTTTTACCATTGGACTGATAAATTAAGCTAGAGATGACTATATCAAAATTAAAACTACTGAAAATATTTGATATTAGAGAATTTCAACAAAATATCACACAAATCTAGAAAATAAATGTTTAAATGGTAAAATATTATTGAAAAATATTGAAAACAGTACTAAATAACATAGAGAGCGTTATGTACTTATTGAAAAAAAAAAAAACATAGCAAAAACAAACTTGATATTTGTTTCAGAATTAAAATACGGAGAACACAATTATTGGTGCCAGAGTTCCAGGAGTATGATTTTATTATTATTGTTAAAAAACTAAGTTTTAAATATCTAATAAATTGATATTTTCAATTAAATATTTAGTAAAAAATATTTATTTAGTATTCAATTTTTTTTAATTAAATTTATTTATTTAATTATTTTAATGGATAATATAATTATGATTTTATTTCATCATCGAAAACATGTATTTCTACTCATTGAAAAGAATTCTAATATTACTATAAAAAATGATATTTCAGCAAGATAACGTAGATTTCAAATTTAATTAAACTTATTCTGAGTAATAAAGAAACCACAGGTTTTAATAAAGCAGTTAAACTGAGCATCTTTACTAGTAAATACAAATCAAGAAACTGTTATTTTTATTAAATTATAAAAACACATTAAAAAGAATTAACCAATTTATAATAGAACATTGTCATATAAAAACGTTCCTTCTAATCCTGTTAAAGAGCCAAGACAGGATAATGTTTCATAAATCTAATTCATAATGCAAGGTTAATTCAATGGAAGTAAAAATGTACAAATGACACGTATTGATATATATGTATATATATATTTGGTTGATGAACTACAATAAATTTAGTCTCATCTCTGTGCTGATTAAGAAAAATAGTAATAAATAGAAACAAGATGTGGTTCAACGTTCACATCAGAGTCCTAAAGATACTTCCAATCAATATTAACTTTCCACTTTGCCCTTTCCACCCAGTGGGAAAGTTGGTCAGAGCATCCAAGGCTACTTAAATAGTTTAATTTAACAATGTCGGAAACAGTACTGCACGGTCTTGGAACAAATCATGTTCAAAATATTGAACCAAACACTGTCCCTGCATTTAGTTTCTCTCTCTCTCTCTGATTAATGTTTTGCCATACATAAACTAATTGATAAACAAGAAAGATTAGAAACATGAAATTACAGTTAAACCCAACTCTTTATTTGAGGTTAACCCTGCCAAGTTCGATAACCGAAACAAACAAAAAGCAGCACGTGAAAGCAAATTGCAGTGAGTTCAGGTTCTTAACATGGTTGGCAGAGAAAAAGAGAAATTCAGGCTTGCGCTGTGTTACTATGTCTGCAATGTAATGACAAGAAAAGCATTAACTACCGAGAGAACCGAAAAACAAGTACTCGAACCCACTTCTACCACCTTCTTCTTCTTCACTTCCTTCTTTCTATTTACCAAACAAAAAGCCCCACCCAGTTTCGCGTATTACTCCAGGTGTCAAAACATTCAATTATGTACAAATAAAGAAAAATATATATGCAATTAAGCAACGATAGAATCATCAAAATAAGAATACGGATTAATCAACTTTCAACCTTTTCTTCCACAGATTATTTACCAGAGGGTCAATTCTATGTCCGGTTCTCGCCGGTTCCGATTTGCACCTAGTGAGTACACTAGGGCGTGATGCAATTGCAGACGCCATTTCAACTCCTTTTTCGTCAGATAATAATTCATCAACCTTTTCTTCTTCTTCGGTGAGTGAGGCAATTTTAGTTCCGAGAAACCCAAGTTTGGGGTCCGTTTGCGGTTCCTCGGAGGCAGGTTCCGTGTTCGGAAACTCCGTTTCCTGGTCCTTAACGGGGGAACTCCAAAACCTGCAAGCCAGGGACGAGGATCTGTACGGCGCGGATCTACAACGGGTCAACAACAACGCGTTTTTCGGCGGCGTGCCGGGGTTGGAAGCAAAAGAAACGATATTTTTATCCACATTGGTTCTCTCTTCGGAGGCGGACTCCGATTCTTGGTGGTGGTTGGGCCGGGAGTGTTGCTTGGGCTTGCGGCGGAAGAAGGGCCAGGTGAGGCAGAAGGGCGGGTAGCGGCAGGGGTTGGGGTTGGGAACCCAGCGGCAGCGGCAGCGCGTGGGAGGGACGTCGCGTTTGGTGTTGGAAGAGCGTTTAACTCGGACTTGCCCCATGCAAGTGACCTTGGGGGAAGAAGGTTCCTGGGTGGTTTGTGTTTGGAGGTTGGTGGTGGTTTTCTTGCGCAGGAACATTGGGCTTGACCTGGACCTTCTGCTTTTGCTCCCTGCATTGCTCCTGAGAAACCTCATGAGTGGTGGAGGGAATTTGTCGGTCCGACCCGGACTCGAAACGGGTTTGGATGATAGCTTCATGTCCGGTGATTGAGCGATGGTTTTTCTTCCACTCTTCCCCGAAAGTGTGAGAGAGGGTTTGGTTTGGTGTGGTGGTAGCAGTGACTCGTTGTAAAACGCAATCGAGATGGGGTATGTCTGGGGGAGCTTGCTTTCTGCAAAATGCTTTTCCCATTTTTTGTTTTTTTGCTGTGGACTTTTTAAATTTTATTGCATCTTCGCACGGATGGGTGAATCCCCTTTACTGTCAAGATCTTTTTTATTATTTCCATCTCATACAAGAACTATCGTATTCTCATTATTTTTTATTAAGTTCCATCTCTTAGTCCTCCTCAGCTAACCACTGAATTCAAATTCACATTATTTTTAATTATACTCTAATTCATAATTATGATTAATTAATGCAAAACCATTTAGATTGAAAAGAAATACAAGAATTAAGTAATCGCTGAATTATCAAGTATCAGAGAGTGTACAAAAAATGTGGGGACGAGACGAGAATCCGTGGCTACCAAAAAGATACAAGCGAGGAGATAATTTTATTTCAACTGAACTTTCAGTTTATTTATTTATTTAGTAAATAAATATTTTATGTGACTTTAAATAAATGCAGAATAAAAACATTTTAAATAAAACAATGAACTATTGATACTGAATTAAAATTAAGGATGTAGATTGATGGGTAAGTTATCTTCTAGCGGAAGATAGATGATACCTGGAACACTCCGGATCCAGGAAAAAACAAGAAAGTTAGAGAAAAGAGAGTGAAAAACAAGGGGAACAGGGCTACACAATCTAGTCCACACAGTCAATGAAAACGTATTTATGATTAGATTTCTTTATATTTATTTACTTTCTAAATTTTGGAGAGGCATTATTGAGCATTGACCCATTAAGTATTGACCCACGGCAAAAATCTCACTACACTTGCACTGATAATGAAATTCAGAATTATAATTTTTTTATCATTTATTTTTTTTCTTGTACTTAGAAAAATTATGCTTTTAGATATGACATTTAAATACATATTTTATTTATATTTTTAATCAATTTAAATATAATCGTTAAGACCTTTTTTATTTTGTATCTATGAAATATTTTTTTTTTGTTTTTTTATCTTTAGTTTCCGTAAAATATTTCAGAGAAACAAAAATAAAAAATTATTATTTTATCAGAATTAAAAACGGAATGTAATTCTTAAATTATTGTTCAACCATCCTTCTTAAAATTTTAAAATTTTCTAACAACACCGTTATTCATTTTTCTCGGAAATTACTTTGTTTGCTGTTGGTTGGAGTATTGTGCTATGTAAGAGGAAAGAAAACAACGATAGCGCGTGTTATATGGTCTCGAAAAACAGCACCACCAAAAGTTAGAAGTTGACAAGTAGAGATGCCAATGCCTTCTCAAACGCTATTTCCAACACCGTGGAACCAGTTTGTTGTGGTTTTTATGTCAATACGTGCTCTATTTTTTCTCTATCATTTTCCAATTAAAAATAGATATCCCATACTTTAGTCCTGCTTCAATTCTGGCATTACTTTTTCAAATACATTCATCAGAACGTGAAAAGTCAAATCTTTAGCAACACTTTATAAAAATTATTATTACTGGTTAAGGGGACCAAAGTAGTGAAAAGTGCTTGGGAAAAACTGAGAAAACAGCAGTATTATGCGCAACAACGAATCATTATTGCATACAATAGAAAACGCAATCCCCTGATGCAGGTCCCAATACCATGGTCTCACGCCATTTCCGTACTGTTTCACAACATAGTGAGTGAACCAACACTATCTTCAAGATTCCACCAGTAACGTTTCTTTACAATCCTATCCCTGTGAAAGTTCAGACAACCGTGCAAAATGTCAAAGCAATTCGGTGATTTCAGTGTTATTTCTCCCAACAAGACAGCATGGAAAGTAAAAAATATTTCAGTTTCAGCAGTCTCAGTTACTTGTGACACTCGTGAAGATGGCTTGTGATGAATAAAAAAACAATGGCATCATGGCCCCCAGAGAAACACCAAATCTGAGAGCAGTCTAGTCCTGTAACGTAGGCATTGAAGTAAAAAATCCTACAAACCAATTACTATATTCACATGTCCATATTGTGCAGATACAGCACTTCATTGAGTTGCATTGCAAGTTGTCTATATTAAAAATATGAATGTGGGTCGTCTTGAGATCCGGTACTCGAAGCATTATAAATTGACCAGAACAATGTTTACATATATATCTATCACATGATGCCCAATAACTAAATTAACATCTGATAGAACAATTGCCTACAAAATTATTACCGTTCTAATGTATCATATGATTTTGTCGATGTACTTTGTATGCTCATATAAATCAGAGTCACTTCTCCGGTAATAAGAACTTGGTTCATACACAGCAAGTGTTTTCATATCACCAACTGATTGTTCTGACTTTGAGTCCAGGGTGTTATAGTCCCAATTGGTGGTTCCCTTGTGAATCTCAGTTCCATGACCTGGGAACAATGGCTGATGTTAGAGATGCACCTTTTGCTGATAAAGCATAGTAATGCAAAACGAATGAAATGAATTAAGATGCAGGTTCAAGGAAACAAAGCATTTACTTGTGCCTGAAACTGTGGGTAGAGGGAGTTCGGTTAGGAGAGTGACACAGTTTTTTAGTGCCTGCAGTTCAGCTTCCTTCTCTTGCAGTTTAGAACGAGCCAGGTATAATTCAGATTCCAATTCCGCAATCTGGTTTTCTTGCTGTTCTATCTTCAACTGACATAGTTTCTGATTCAATTCTGTTGCCGATACTGCGTGGAATGGAGAAGACTTGAAATTCAAGTCATCTGCTCCATAATAGCCTTCATTTGGAACTTGAACCTGGTTATGTGATATTTTTTCTACCATGTCAATAAAATGTAATTTTCTAAACATTATAAAACTATCTAACTTTAAAAAATACAATATTCTTCCTGGTATTCGAGATCAAAATACCCTTAACAATAGAAATAATAGAGGTGATATTAATTATATGATCACATAAATGAAAAATTATTACATGTTTTGAAATCTTATTAATTGCTATGTGATGCATAATCACAAAGAAAAGACTAAAACAGTAAAACAAGTCCACAACCTAGAGATATCTCAAGAAAGAATTTTCTTATACGAAGAAGATTATTACCTCGTAGAATTTTGACCTTGTTTCTTCTAGAAAATTAGTGTCAACACTATCCCCAGGAAGTTTTTGGAGTTCAAATTCAAGTTCTTCTTCCAGTTGATCCATGACCAGAACCAGCGAATCTGAGTCTTCCGTAAGAGCACTACTTCCACATTCACCATTATCGATCAGTGAGAGACACCAAAATTTAGAATCAGTTTCTCCGAGTTCACTCTTTGTTTTCTTGAACATTGTTTCTTCATCCTTGCCACTCGTGTTGCTAAATTCCAGACCATTGCTATTGCCAACGTAATCCAAAAACTGGTGAGCATGTGACGATTTTTTAATGATGATTTCAGATTTTAGTTCCTCTATAATTTTTGCCGTCTTGTTCATGGTTTTTGTGAGTTCACTGACCTCATCTCTTCCAACCATCATACATTTTATCCCAAATCTAACTCCCCAATCAAATAACGCGCTTGCTGAAAAATATAATACGATGTTATACATAATCAAAATAATATTATAAAAAAATGTGGATGAGACTACAAATATAATGTAAAGAATAATTACAAACATTTAAAAATTCAAAATGTTTTTAATTCATTTGATTAAAAGCATTAATCAACGAACAAACCAGCATGTTTTTTAGGAGACAGGAAAGAACTCTTATTGGTGATGGATTTTCTCGCGGTTTTTCTCCTCTTCTTGAAACCCAGAGGCAATTTGCTTCTGCCGTTGCGCTGCACCGTTGGTACTTTACCCCGTGGGCCCATAATGCCTTTCTCAGGCCCATTTCGTCTACGGGTAAAGCCCAATAGCCCGTTTCGTGTCTCTGGAATCACGAGTTGCCGGTGGGAATTGCTATTGCCATCGTCAACAGTTGGAACTTCTTCCCCGTTACTGCATTGCGAAGCTTGTTTGGGGAAGAAGCGCTTTGCGGCGAAACACGTGGATCCCGCTACGACAGCGGTTAAGAGAAACTGCCACATTGAGACAAATTAACACCGTTTGCAGACAGAATTACCAAATCAAATGTGCAGTGAGAAAAAGGTTCGGAACTTGGTAGAAGCTTTACCGAGTGTGTGTGATCTTTTGTATCCGTTTTCGCTTTGAAATCCCCCGATTCACCCAGGCTTCTTTCAGCCTTGTAGTGTATCAGTATCTGTATCAGTTTCGATTTTCATCTTTATGACAGATTAGTTTTGCGCTGTGCCAGAATAACAATATGTCAAATAAGAGATTCAAAATAAAAATACCGAGGCAAAAACTTTGTTTTCAGAGTAATAATTTCTGATTCCCAGCTATGGAAAAATATTGCATTATTTATTGTGACTTCCTTGCAGAGGAATGGCTTAGTAATTGTTATGTTTTAAATGTTAAATGAAACTCGTGCATTTTCAACAAATAATGGTTAAGGCAAGTTCATTTGTTATTTGTTATTTATCCCCATGACTCTAATTTCTCTCACAAACATAAAAAAGGAAATTGACTTGAGTATTGGGCAACCACTGTGTTTGCTGAAAAAATTATACTTATCTGCTTTAATTTTATTGTTTTGGTTAGATCCTTGGCATTGAAACTACTACTTAGGAGTTCAATGTATAGAGTTGGTGAGAAATTAGATATTCTAATACCTTCTTTTTACGTTATTCAAAAATATGGTTCATCATAAAAACAATAGTAATAATGTAATAAAATATATATGTATATTAAAATAATGTCCTTATGGTATGTTACTTTATTTGAAAAACACTTCCTCTTGAACATAAAAAAAATGACAAATACAAATTAAAAATTAATCAAATAAAAGAATGTGGAGCAAAAAAAAGAGTTAAGAAACATATATAACAATATGGTAAATTAAATTAAATATTTAATTTTAATACATTTTTATTTTATAATTTTGATATGATGTATGGTCCACTTGTTAGACATGATCATATGACGTGATTTTTAAAATAATACAAAATAGTTGAAAATGTAATTTTATTTTTTTTCTTTATTATTATTCGAGTCATAATATATATAATATATATACATTTGCTACCTCAATGTGGATTGTGGATAATATAATTATGATTCTATTTTTTAACTTTTATATTTTATTTTTTATATGATTTAAGATGGACTATCGATTATCAATATTTTTTTAGAAAGATTAATAATTTATAATAAATTACGTCAAAAAATAAATAATGAATATCAAAAAATAAAAATCATAATATAATTTTTTATTGATTATATTTAAACTATTTCTAATTATAATATATATAAGCTGTCAATATTATAATTGTAGTAACCAAAATCAATTATAATAGTAAAAAATATTTACCAAAAATATTCGATATCAATATAATTATAAATAATTATCCTAAAATTCAATTATTTTAATCATATAACGATTCGTTATTCGGTATAAAAGATATGTTCTTTAGTATCACTATCTTATCTTTACCTGCACTATTCAATGTTTTTTTATTTTTGTCAAATTTTAAATAAGATTATTTAATTATTCAAATAAATTTTTAATTTTTAATTATTTTTAAAAAACTTATTCTTTAAAAAAATAAATTTAAATAAACTATAATAAAAAAATTAATTATTATTAAAAATAAAATTTGACAAAATCAAAATCAGAATAATTATTTAATAAATAGTTTTTTTCATAATTGAGTGGAGGTGTAGAAGGCCCAAATAAGAGAAATAGATCAAGTCCAATGTACCCTTCTTTATTTTCTTAATGCAAAACAGGCTAAAGGATGGGCAGAGAAGAAAAACAAAATTAGTTTTTTGAGAAAAGCACTTTGTGGAGTTGGTTTTGGTGTGGTGGCTGCGTAACACAGTACCGGCCGCAGTGAAGTCGCAGAAGGAATTTCAAGTGCTTCATTACAGAAACCCCTAAAATCCTTTGTTTCATCTCCAATGGCCAACGAACCTTCGTTTTTGTTTTCCGGCATTCGTTTCAACAGAAAGAAGTTCGGCGCCGACATTGCCAGGTTCCAGGTACCTCTCTCTATCTCTCTCCATCACATTCGCTTATTCACTGTTACACCACATACAATTAATAACTGTTATTTTTCGTTGATTTTGAAAAGAAAAAAGATATCGATACCGATTCGGCGAAGATTTCGAGCGTCGCCGAAGGCGAAAGCGCGAAAACGAGGGAAGCAGTAGAAGAGAAAACAGCGTCCACGAAGAAGAGGAAGCGCAAGGGAAACACTTCCGGTATTTACATTCTCTTGCTTTGTTATACCGTTCCATCTCTTGTATTCAACGCTTCGTATCTCATTTTTGCTCCGTTTCGTAAATGCAAAAAAAAAGAAAATGTTGAAGGATTCAACGTGTTTAGAAATTCTGCATCTGTGGCGCGGTCCATTGGTGATGTTCAAGCTGATGAGGAGTCTATTGAGCTGAAAAAGAAGAAGAATAAGAAGGAACAAAATCAACAACTCGAGGTTCCTTTTCTGTTTTGTGCAATTTGCGTAATTATAAGTGCTACTAAGTGTGTGCAATGGTTTCACATATTGAATATGTTTTCAGCGAGACGCGATATTCAGAAAACAGCACAACATTCATGTCTCTGGTTATAATGTACCGTCTCCTCTTCAAAGCTTTGACGAGTTGAAATCAAGGTATCTTTCATGAGAATATTATGGGGTTCATTTCTGAGTAATATCTTGCATTAGAAAGGGAGGATTCAGAATATTAATGAATTGTTTGCAGATATAAGTGTCCATCGTATTTGTTGCGCAATCTGAAGGAGCTTGGATTCAAAGAACCAACGCCTATTCAGAGACAGGCTATTCCAGTACTTTTAGATGTACGAATTATGTCTTCAGAAAACTGTTACTTAAGTTCGATCATGATTCATAAGTAGTTTCTATTGTCCTTGGGATAGGTATTAACTGAATATTGTTTTTAACTGCTGTATTTCTTCAATTATTTGGGACAGGGTCGTGAATGCTTTGCTTGTGCACCAACTGGTTCTGGGAAAACCCTTGCATTTGTATGTCCAATGCTTATGAAGCTTAAGGTATTTTTCTTATTTTCTTCAACTCGTGTTTGCAGTTCCCAATGTCCTTCGGTTCATATAATATAATATATTTTATGTTTTACAGGACCCAGAAAAGGGTGGCATTCGAGCTGTTATCCTTTGTCATACCCGTGAATTATCTGCTCAAATATTTCGAGAGTGCAAAAAGCTTGCCAAAAGAAAAAAATTTGGTATTAAGTTAATGACTAAAAATCTCTTACGAAATGCTGATTTTTCGAAGTTTCCATGTGATATACTAATATCCACACCACTCCGATTACGCTTGGCTATCAAGAAGAAGAAGATTGATCTCAGCAGGTGTAGCTCCACTTTATATAAAATTTTGCTAGATTCTTTTAGATGTATCTTACGATTGTTTCTACGAAGTTAGTGGCAGATATCTGATTTGATTTATTATATAGCTCGTTGTATTGATTTTTTTATTTCTTCAAACTACTTTGGGTGCTTCAGAGTTGAGTATCTTGTCCTGGATGAATCGGATAAGCTTTTTGAGCCCGAATTATTCAAGCAAATTGATTCTGTTCTCAAGGCATGCTCCAACCCCTCAATCATCCGCTCGCTTTTCAGTGCTACTTTACCTGATTTTGTTGAAGATCGAGCTCGTGAACTTATGCATGATGCTGTTCGTGTAATTGTTGGTAGGAAGTAAGTTCAATGCAAAACATTTACAAACATGATGCTCCTGAGCATATCCTTAATACAGTTCTCGTTTACATTATTTTGTAGATAATGTCTAATGCTTTTATTTGAATCAGGAATATGGCTTCTGAAACGATAAAGCAAAAATTGGTTTTTACTGGAAGTGAAGAAGGAAAACTTCTTGCAATTCGTCAAAGTTTTGCAGAGGTAAATGGCTAAACTAATTCATTGGATAATAATTCTGTCTGTCCAACTTTCATATGCTTCAAGGGGTTGTGTGTCTCACAATTAAACGCTAGTTGGTCTTGGTATGTTTAAAAAGAAATTAGAATCGTCCCTACAATTTATTATTAATATATATATTTTCCTATTATTATTCTTTTTTGTAGTCTCATTTGTTTTACTGACTGTGCGCTACATTTACATAATTAAGCTCTTTGTTTATTCTGGGTTTGGTGCTAGATAATGTGACTTGGAATGTTTAATTACATATCACTTATCTTCGCTTGGCTTTGGAACTTGCAAAATGCATATAATATTGTAGTCCCACCTCCTATGAGCTATATTGGTATTTTTTTAGTTGCTTGTCTTCTGACCTTATATTCTGCAACGTCTTGTAGAGTCTAAATCCTCCAGTATTGGTCTTTCTCCAAAGCAAGGAACGAGCCAAGGAGTTGTACGGTGAACTTGCATTTGACAACATTAGAGTTGATGTCATTCATTCTGATTTGTCTCAACAAGAGGTAGTTCTGACAACAGAATGTTGTTTATTTGAAAATACATAGAAAATCTGCAACATTCCCCCTCCTCTCCAAAAAAACATAAAAAATGAAAAACTGATTAGTGTGTGACGAAGGTCTGGTTTTTCATATTTGAATGAAGATGTCAAGTATAATGTTCCTTATTTGTTAATTTTTTTATCATCAGCATATGTTTTCCAATTCTAAAGCATACCTTTTCATTTAGTAGTTTTTTTCTGATCTCATACATTTCTATGTAGCGAGAAAATGCTGTCGACAACTTCAGAGCTGGAAAAACATGGGTTTTGATTGCTACTGATGTGGTTGCCCGGGGAATGGATTTCAAAGGAGTGAACTGTGTGATCAATTATGATTTCCCTGATTCTGCCTCCGCATACGTCCACAGAATTGGTATGTGCAGCTATACTAAAGTTGTTTTAGATTTGAGAAAAGATATTTATAGAGATTATAGTCCCTATATCCACGACTTTTTATTATTTGCTAACATATTCGTTCTCATTATAGGTCGTTCTGGCAGAGCAGGGAGGAGTGGAGAAGCGATTACTTTTTACACAGAGGAAGACATTCCATTCCTGCGGAATGTTGCTAATCTTATGGCAGCATCGGGCTGTGAAGTTCCATCCTGGCTCATGGATTTGCAAAAAAAGAAGTGGAAGAAGCACCGGCCCAAAAGAGATTCAATCTCAACAAAACCAGACCTATAACAGCATAGAATGAGAACACAAGTTTAACCCAGAAATATCCGGTAGTATTTATGTCTTAACAGGCCAGTGTTAAGATTTCTTCGTTACCCATCCCCAAAAGTTTAACACCATGTAAAGGGAAGGGTTTAGAATGTGACGTTTCAGGTTAATTAAGTAAAGAAGCTGGTAGTTGCCTAAAATCTTACACAGTATCGTAATGCCGTCAGTCATCATTGTAGTAGCCATCTGAACTGTAAATCCCTGTGTACTGTGGGAATTTTGTGCCTCTTTATGTTGTAAACTTGGAACCTTTTACCCCTAGAAGCAACGAGTATTATTTGTTAAACTTTAAGAATTCTTTTTCATTAAACGTTATTTTATTGAGGGGTGATGCGGATTATCTTATTTTTATTATTAAGTGTTATATGAATTACTATTATATATATATATATATTTTTTTTCCCAAATCCCTTAATTCTGTTTGCTTCAACTTTCTCTACTCTTTATGTACTGGCTCTCATTGTTCTTTGTTTATTTTGATTGTCCACACGCCAGTAATTTTGCAATACACACCCAGTTTATAGTATGAGTTAATTTGTTCAACATTTTTTTTTACACAGTTTCCAACATTCGAGAGAAACGTCCCCACTTAATCCACGGGTCTTTGGCGCAAAATATTTAGTTATCAAACATAAAAGATGAAAATGAGTCATCTCACATACTGCCAAAATACCTTCCAGCAGATATTTTAGCCATATGACACCAATGACACATGAAAATAGTTTAATAAATAAACACATATAAACGAAATTCATCTCCCAAATTAAAGTTTCCTAAAACTATAAAACTGGAAATATCGTACCTCAAAAGAAAACCTCAACTCTAAAAAAAAAAAGTAATAGCAGTTCTTTAGACTGCACTCAAGTGTTAAAACTTAGAAAGTTCCTTTTGTGTGTTAAATTGTCTAAGTAAAGCACCAAAATAACCTTGACACGATTTTATGTCCTCCGTTTTGATATTTGTTTTGAAATTATGAAGTATAATTAATATTATTATATATATATATATATATATATATATATATATATATATAAATAAGATAAATTATTTTCTAAGAGTAGTCTGGAAAGATATTTTAGGTATAAAACAAGTTAAAGCTACACTTCAATATACAGCAAATAGATTCTCAAATATATTATTTCTTCTAACGAGTCTTAATATGATTAAATAGTAGATTAAAAACCTTTTTTAGCTTTATAACTAAGAGATAAAAAGGGTTTTATTGAATTTCCAATATAATAGTAACTAGGAAGTTATTTTAAAAGTAAAGATTAAAATAGTGTTAAAAAATTAAGAGCTATTTCAATCTAGTTTTTCAAAGCCAATTTTATTTTCAAATTAAAATTTAGATATCAAAAACAGAACAATTACAACCATTCTAAACAGAACCTCAAATCTTAAAACCAGTAATTTAATACTCATATTAATAGTCAATTATATTTAAACCATTATAAAATATTAAAGAATTGTATAACAAGCATTCTCCACGATTAATTTATCACTTTTCTTCTGTCTTTAATATTGGAAAATGAAGTTTTTTTCTTCCTCTCGTTGTTTTCATATAAGCAATATCTTGGTTATGCTAACCCCTATTCCTTGGGTCAGAATAATTAATAAACTTGAATGTTACAAAATTTTATATAAGAATAATTAACTTCAAAATATGTTAATGTTATTTCACTTTATGGCAAAAAATACTCATAAATATTATACAATTGTCATTTATATTTTTTATATAAAAAAGTTAAAAAATAATTAAATAATAAAACTCAATGTCATTAAATTTAATATTCCTCTGTTATTAATATTATTTGGAAAAATTATATCATTAACTATTTTTTTCATTCCTCAGTTTAACTTTCTATCTTATTTAATATGATTTAGTCATTTCATTATAAAAATTAGGGTATAGAGTTCTAAATTTAATTTGAATTTTATTGTACAACATTCCTTTAAACCGAATCAATGTTATAATATTCATATTTTTAATATAATTTTATTTAACTACGATACAAATATGTTAAAATTATTTTAATTTTTATCTTTATGCATCAAACAAATTGTCATTTATAACCGTATAACACTTATAAGTATTTTTGTTATTTAAATAAAATAAAATTATATTAATAATTATTGAAGTGAGAATTTATTTAATGTCACACTTAATTATGAATTTATTCTTATTAATTATACCTCATTAATAAATTTATTCCTATTTATATCCTTCTCTTGGTTTCAATAGTCTTTGTACCCAGTCCATCAAAGATATTTTAAATTTCTAATTAAAGTTGGACAGTTTTTTACTAATAAATGTGCGTTCAATGCACATAATCGTTATCCTTGTAGTCACTATGAGATAATTATTCATCATTATTATCGACACACTCAATCACAACATATTATATTTTACTCAGTGAATCATTTTTCCTACTTTCAATTATACATTAAGCAGATTTAAGAAGTTTTTACTCAAAAATTTTTTGTAGGTGAATCTTCCCTCATCTCAACTAAACAATTTGAAAAAAGATCTTCAAAATCCTCCTATATGTCTTGTCAGATCCAAAATCTAAACTTGGTATTAAAAATATTTATTTAATATTATTTGTAATTTTTATTCTCAATTAAATCTTTATTTTATTTAAATAAAATGAATACTGAATTAAGAAAAAGAAATTAAAAAAATTATGTTAAATCAACCATGGGACCAGAATCTAATTAAACTAGAAATACATATTTAAAAATAAAAAAAAAAAACTGTGTCAAGTGCAAATGCACATTTCTTTCTCCTAAGTCAAAATTGCATGTATGTAATGAGCTTAAGTGAAAGATGATTCACACACGCACCACTTCCCAAAGTCTGATTCTGTGGACTAGTGTTAGAGATCCAAACCCACCCACACCGTAAAGGTTACTTACTTCAGAGTTCTCACCCACCCCATTACAATAATTCTATAAATAACTACCACAACATTCACTATGCAAGTAAAAAATATTTTTATAATCCACAATATATTTGTCCAAAATCAAAGTTAAATTAATTAACTTTTTTTTTAGATTCTTTGTTAGGACTAGTCAACCTCAAATAAAAAATCAAACCCTAACACAATGTGCATGATGATTACTAATATTAGTTAATTGGCATGGTACAACACATTCTTTATGGATGGATGGGTGCCATCCCAACTGCTATTTGGTGTAGATAACAACCCTTGGTCTCACACTATCTCTTTTTATGCTTTTTTTTTTATTATATTACTTTTACTTCAAGGGACAACCAAGTGAACCCACCCTCCTATGAAATGCCTCCAAACCAAAAACCTAACCATTCAGTTTGGCAGTACCAATCATAAGAACCTCAATAGTTTCAACATTTTGCTTAACAACAAAAAAATGTGCTACCCTTAAAGCTCTCAACTTTATATCACATTAATTCCACTACCCTTCTCTTCATTCTGTGCCCCCCCATCTGGTAATTCAATTCCACCCTGAAGATTCTGCTTCAGGTGGTCAATTACATAGGGTTTAATCAACATGGGTTCACTAGAAAGATCAAAGAAGAAGGTTCTTCTATGGAAGAAGGCCATGCTCCATTTTTCCCTGTGTTTTGTGATGGGTTTTTTCACTGGTTTAGCTCCAACAGGTAAATCTTCTATCTTTTCCACCAAAGTTGCTGTTTCAAACATCACACAGTTTGCTCCACAACCTAGTCAAATGTCACAACTCACAACAAGTGTCAATAGAACTTGGATAGCTCCATCTCCAATCACCATGCACATGGTGGAGCCTGCAATCCCTGAAACTGAAAAGAAAAAAACACCACCAAAGTTGAAGCCCAGAAGACTCATCATCATTGTGACTCCAACAAGCACAAAACTTCCCCACCAAGCTGTGTTCTTGAGAAGGTTGGCAAATACCATAAAGCTTGTTCCTCAACCATTGCTGTGGATTGTTGTGGAAGCAAAAACAAATTCCACAGAGCTTCCTGAGATTCTCAGAAAAACTGGCATCATGTATAGGCATGTGGTTTTCAAGGAAAACTTCACTGAATTAGAAGCTGAACTGAATCACCAGAGAAATCTTGCACTCAAGCACATTGAGCACCACAGACTCAACGGCATTGTGCACTTTGCTGGCCTTTCTAATGTCTATGATCTCCAATTCTTCCATCAGCTTAGAGATATCGAGTATGATTCATTTCTCCCCTTTTGTTTCGCATCCCAAGTTTAGTAAATTATAATTTACATTCTATATCTGAACCAATCTTTAGGAAATGTGTCTCAATTTGGATTCTCGACTAAATTTTTCTGTGTTTTTAGTCTGTTATGTCTTCAACGATGGTCACCGATTTTTAAAATATCAACTTAATATATTTTTAATGTTTAGCAGGAGATATCATTCAAAAAAAATCGGAAAGAAATTTTGGCCTTGAAATATGCTGGTATCTACTGCCTATATTAGTAGTGATGGTTGTTTTAAATTTTATAGAGACAATGTTGAAGGCAAGTGGAAAATCTTAGGGTGATAAGATCAATTTAACAATCATGCATGCATGCATTATATGTTGGTCCTCCATGGTGATTTTTCTGACAAACATTGATTTGGGTACTTAGGTTGTTTGGAACATGGCCAACTGCATTGTTAGCTGCACATAGGAAGAAAGTGAAAATCGAAGGACCTGTTTGCGATTCATCACAAGTGATTGGTTGGCATCTAAGGAACATGAACAATGAAACTGACACAATCACTCCCCCAATTCATATTTCAAGTTTTGCATTTAACAGTTCCATTCTTTGGGACCCTGAGCGCTGGGGTCGCACTTCCTCTGTTCAAGACACTTCTCAGGTAAAAACATTCTAATTTATAGGTTATCATGACCAGTGTCCAGTACTCTTTCAAAAATATTGTTTAGATTATTTTTACTTATCTAACGAAAAATGTTAGTTGTCAGTAACGTAATATTTTTCAGTCTTCCTTTCAAATTTTATCACTAAGTTAACCTTGTAGCTCCGGATTATTTCTATTTGTTCCAAAATTGAAAATTCTTTTGAACAAAGAGCACGTAATATTTTGTTCATAGTACATGAAGATTTGTTGCGGATGGTCCTCATTTTGACAGAATGTTTTAAATGGTCCTCATTTTTAACGAATGTTTAAAATGGTCCTCATTCTTGCAATTCGTATTTTATTTTGTCTTTTTATGTGATGTCGTTTAAATCAGTAACGGAACCAATGTACAATACACGTAACACATCCCAATGCAACGTAATACAAACAGTATCACCTATACAGTGTTCCATTATTGACCAAATAAAATACGAATTGCGAAAATGAGGATCATTTTAAACATTCGATAAAAATGAGAACCATTTTAAACATTTTGTCAAAATGAGGATCATCCACGACAAACACTACGAAAACGAGGACAAAAAGATATTTAAGCCAAAAATTTATTTTGGATGCTAATAATGTGTTAACATTCTCATAAATTATTTTCACCCATAAAAAGCAAGCTCCTAGTAGCATCCTTACCCTAATGCGTTGTCTACATGAAATTGGATTGGGTGACTTGATATACAAACTTTGTTTATGTTACTTTAACGTTTGACCAACCTCCAACTACTCAGAGAAAAAACCTTGAGAAAAAAAAGAGTAAGATATTAGGTAATATAATGACACCATGATTGATTAGTTGAACTAATCAGAATACTATGTATGTAGTGTTTTCTACTCTGCCTTAATGCATGATGCTTCCTTATACTCAAAGATAGATTCCACTTCAAGTTTCAAAGTTATCTTCAATTAGAAAACCAAGTACAAGATTATGCATCATTATCACCTACAAATAATCTCTACCAAGAGTTTTCTTGCTTTTTATTTTTGTCCTTATTAATTCTTATTATTATTATTATTGTGATTTTTTTTTTTTAGAATTCGATCAAGTTCGTGAAGCAAGTAGTTCTAGAGGATGAGGCTAAGTTAAAGGGAATTCCACCAGAAGACTGCTCCAAAATCTTGCTATGGCGTTTCAATTTTCGAGCCCAAACCACCTCAATTCACTAATTTCTATAGTTTAGCCAAGCCAATGGAGAAGAAAGACATAAAATAACGAGTGTTGAAGCAAATATAGAATTTATTCATTTTTTTTTCTCTCTCGTGGAAAGTTATCCTATGTTTAATTGTTTATAGTTTTTTTTTTATTCTTCCTGTTTTCGATTTTTTGCTAGCTTATGTAAGTGAGAAAAAAGTTAAAGCATATGTGATATTTTTTAAGAAAGAAAAAAACAAATCCTGAGTTTATAGCCCATTTAAAAGAACTGGACGATCAAATTATTGTATTTATGTCATTTGATTTCAGAATATATTCTCAAAATTTTAATTTGGGGTCCATTGGAGGTATTCAAGAAATTGTGGGGTGCAGAAAGATGGAACCTCAATTTGTTCATGAAACAACTAAGTCCAAGTTGGGTTTGGGCCTTCTCATTTCGACCCAAATAGAAGTACGAAAATATGATGAAACACACACGAGAAGGCGAAAACCTTTCCTTTAGTCATGGTTCAAATTATGTAAGAAAATTTATAAAAAATAAATAAATAATAGCTATTAAGTACTTTTTATTTTTGAAAATTTAATCCTTTTTTTTCTATCATTTACTTTTAATAGAAGAAAATTTATTCTCTGTTCTTTAATTTTATTTTTCTTTTAAACAAATATTGGGTAAAGTTGTCACGAGATATTTGTATCTTATCCTAATACTATGACAAAAATATTGTCACATGATTTTGGTTAAAGAATGTTATATTTTAAAAGGATTTCATCTTATTGAATATATTGTTGTGTATCCAAAAATATCACAATGGTAGTTGCTGTGGGGTATGATTTTTTTACCATCTAGCATCTTATTTTTAACTACCATACACATTATCATCTCATTATCAATGACTCTGAAAACTTTCTATTATAAAATAGTGTAATTGAAGCAATTATAAGATACATATAAAAAGTAATGTAAAAATAATGCATTGAAAAATAATTATAATATATATAGCTTATTTGTTGAAAAAAATATAAACATGGAAGAGTTAGAAGTTCATATTAGATATATGATTCGGAAAAAAACAATGATGAGTGAAGCTTCAAATTAGTAGAATATAGGTTTGATACCAATAAGGTAAATGTAGAATTTACTTGCAATTTGTTTGACTTTTTATTCATATTTATATATATATATATATATATATATATATATATATATATATATATATATATATATATATATATATATTATTGGTGACAAATAATTTCTCCTTGTCTTTTATTATTTATAACAAATTTATAATTTGTAAACTACCTTTATTTAGTGCATGTCATTCTCAATATCATTTCTATTGTTTGTTGTCCAAATCTGGTTTGGTTATGATTGATTTATATTTCCATGAAAAATCTGAACTTTAAAATACACTTGAAGTTTATCAGTTTAGTTTTCAAATTGTAATGGTAGAGTTATTTTATAAACATTAATTTATTTCCATTCTATGTAAAAATTCAGGAGTGAAATTCATATCTTAAAAATCCAATACTTACTTTGATAAAATGTAAAAGTTATTTTGAAAGATTCAATTTGCATCATCAATTTTATATATTTTAACATTGTATTTAAATTAGAGAATAACGTACATGATTATTAGCTCAGGTTATAAAACAAATTACAATTAAAAATGGTGTGAAAGAATATGTTTAATTAGTTGGATGGTTACATATTTTATTCGGATGTGTCAGTTTGGTATCTGCTTTTAAAAATGTATCAATTGTGTTTCAACTTTTGAAAAATTATCTCAATTAGGTTCCAATTAAAAAATGAGTATTATTGAAAATGTTATACTCATACTTTTTATTGAAAATGACATTATAACATATTATATTTTTGTAATTGTTAACCATGTTTTGTTATTCACGACTTTTACCATTAAATTTTATTCCGAAAAAGATCTAATTGAAATATTTTTTTAAAAGTTATGATACAATTAACATTTTTTTTAAAAGTGAGTATTAAATTAATACATCTAAATAAAAATGGGTACCATTCAACTAATTAAACCTAAAGAATATTATATATCCTTTCAACAACATGTAAAAACGTTAACACAAAAAAGTACCAAGTTGGTGAATGATTAATGAATGATCTAACTTTTAGATACGAGGGATTTGAATTAATGCTGCACTGCATAGTATGATATCACATAAATTCAAGTAAATAAATAAATAAAAAATGAAAGAGAATTGAAATATGAATTTAGCTTTCTAATGCTTGTTCACGTGACTACACATCCACCTTTAATGCGTTTCACGTGTTTCATTATTTATATACCCAAATAAAATAGTGCTAATACTAATAATAATAATAGTAGGAGTATATTATTATTATTAAACTAACGATGGATTATTTTTTAAAATATCTGATTTTATATTCGTGTTTGACTAGTTTAAATACAATTGAAAGTATAAAAGTATAAATTATTGTACTGAATATAAGTTACCATCTGACATTTCACAACAACTCTTTAATTAAATGAAGACAATATTATGCCTAAAACATTTACCTATAAAATTAATGCATAAATAGGAGATGCCTATTCAATTAACAAGAAAAAAATCTTTTACCAATAAAAGATGATAGTAATAAATATTTTGAAATGGTGACGAACCCTATCACTCTCCCACTACCATAATTTCATGCCCTGATTTATTAAGTTGTCACATTTTCGTAAGCATTTATGTTCAAAACGTTCTTCCTACCACCATGTTAAAACGAAGTTGACTTGGCCAACTTCATTTAATCTAATACTTCTTTAATCAAATAAAGCTCATTTTTTGCATTAATATATTCGCAATTGATAAAATTCAAGAACTATGAAAAAAGGATCTGACTTAGTAATTTTTGGTACACAATTTATGGAATTGTTTAGACATGTAGTTAGATATAGGAGTTTTTTCTCAAGAAGCTATACCATTACCGATCAAACTACTCATACTAAAAAAAGTATAAACTCTTCCATTATAATGCAAGGAAAGTGAGGAGAACGTGAAAATATAATAAAATCCTATAATGAAACAATAATTATTTATTTTTACTTTAAAAAATACAAAGAAAAGATAAAAAATAAATAAATCATATGTGAGAAATCTTTTTGAGAATAGATTTATCGGAAATAAATGTTTTGATAAAGGATGCAAGCGTTAGATAAAAAATTTGAGTGTAAAACATATATGTAAGTAACTTTTTTACTTTTTTGTCAAATTTTAGGACTTAACCTTATAGTGGAAACTATCAAGCTGATGTTCAATGGGGGCAAAGAAAATTTTAGGTAGAGTGATGAAATGCATAGATCGAAAATAACACCGATAATTAAAATATTTAGTTAGGTATAGACTAATATCGAGAAATTGTAAATAATGGATATTAGGCATTGTGTGCATCGACTCGTATAATGTTATAGTTAACATATTAAGTATTCTGTTTGGAGTGTACGTTTTCAATTAAGGATGACAAAAATACTTGTGTACATGGATATCCATGGATAAATCTGCGACTAATAGTTAATATCCGTAGATATTTATTATTTGTGGATAACAAGTATTTTAATACTTGTTTATAAACAGATTGAGTGCGGATATCATACTATCGATATCCGTAGGTATCAGTTAGCACCAAAATATTAAAATTAATTAATTTAATTTAATTTATATTTTATTTAGTTCATTTAATTAAAATTTAATTTATATTTTATTAGATTAAACTTAATTACAATTAAAATTTAAGTTATATTTAATTTCATTTTTTTTTGTAATTTTAATTAAATTATTTTAAAAATTTATAAAATATATTTTTTAAAAATATTAGCATGTAACAATGGGTATATGCAAGTTCTAAAAATTTCGCAGGTATTTTTTTATACAAATACCTATGCAGATAACGAACAAGTAACAAGTGAATTCTTTTGTTGCGAATCGAGTTCCAAATAGACATTATCTACACCGGTCCAACATGTTGTCATCTTTATATCTAATAATAAAACTCAAAAGAAAATACATTAACACTGATAATTTTTTTCAATATTTACTAAAAATATATAACATCAATTAGACAAAGCTCACTTATAAAAATATTAACACTATTTTAATACACTTTGAGATAATAATTTTGTTAGTTTTATATATAGTAAGTTACTCAATTTTTTTTTTTTATTTCTAATCATTATTAAACTTACCCATTTTCACTTTTTTTTTATAATATCTTATTAATTTAATCTCTATAAAAACGTAAAGAAATATATTACAGGATTAGATGAATACATTATTTTTAACAGTAGTTTAAACATTGTACGGGTGAAACTTTGAATTTGAGCCTGGTACTATTTGCACCTACAACCTCTGCTTTTGGGTACAATGGAGTGGTTACATTACTTAATTAGGTTCATACATTCATAGCACCTATTCTTCTCTATTGGCATATACACGAGTAATCAACAATTAGGTAGACACATTATTTATTTTTTTATTAGTTATAATTTATCAAAACAATAAAATCAAAAGAAATAATTTATTAAAAAGTGCCCATCTACTATTTTTATGCATGACATTTGAGTTCCATATTCATTTATTGGTTTGCTACAGTCATAACAACAAGAGAAAAAACACAATTTTGTCTAAAGAAAAGCCTTTAGAAAGGTTAAATATATTACAAACTTTCAACAAGATAATGTTCAATGTTGTTGCAGATCGTGTTCTAAGTTTCATGTTAGTGCAATATAATATAAAGTTCAAACCTCTTATGCACAATAGATCACACTCTAATTACGTTTTATAATTTCAAACTCAATTTAATATTTGTATTTATTTGATATATGCAATCCACTAAAACCAAAAACACTTTCAAAAAGTAAAGCTTGTTAAATCAGGACAAGAAATGTTAATAAATTAAAACCATGTTTCTTATTCTATTTTGGAATAAAATTTATTTATCTCTTTAATAAGTTGTATATATTGGAAGAACATAAATTAGATTATATTATGTTCCAATCTGTTCAATTGTTCCATGAAAATAAGTTTCACAACAATTATAGTTTTAATATCCATTTTCATGTTAGTGTGGGACACAAGATCAGATATATCTATTACGATTATTTAAATAATTTACTAACTAATTTAATCAATAACATCTTTTCTTAAAGGAACTTTACTTTTAAAAACTAAACAAACATATACAACTTTTAAAACTAAATAGAGATATCATTCTTACCCAGAAGAATATTAAGAATGAGGAGTTATTGTTTTGAAAATTTGTCACTGGATTTAAACAGTTTATCAATTCTCCAAAACACAAGTTCATTTTCAAAAATATTAATTATTTCCTCATTAGTAACAGTGACCAACATTAATTATCTAGTTACAAAATAAATGAACCAATAAAGACTAGAAAGAAACCGAAGAAAGAACATATCAGAGGATATATTTGTAGTTATACTTAATGCTAACAGATAAATATATTATATAAAAAAGATTGGAAAATTCAAAAAATTTAAAAAATAGAAGACATGAATGCGAGATGTGAGCACCACATTGGTCATCATCACCAACATGATTCACTCGTGAGTGATGACATAGATATCATAATTTTTTATACTACATTTTTCAACAATATTTATTTTATTCATTGCCATTTTTCAATATTATGAAATTGATTTAGGGCAGCATTATCCTTGATTAGGTTAATTTGATTTTGAATGTTTGAAGATGGTAAAACTTAGGAGGGCCCACTGTTACCAACCCAAGTGGCAAGGTCGCAATATTAGCAGAAACAGCAACTCCTGTAATTCAAACTATCCTGTAATAGCATTTGGCAAGATCTGATTTCCCTCTTCACAAGAAGAGAAAGAGAAAGAGAAAGAGAAAGAGGGTTTGTTGCTGCAAGCACTGTGAACTTAAAGTTCTAATCTTTTTTTTTTTTTCTTCTGAGAGAGACAGGGTCAGAAGAAACAACATATTTGAGATCTGTTGTCACTTTGTTTCACTTCAGGTACATCTTCATTGGACCCTCCGAAATTTCAACTCCATCTCTGTTTTCTTATCCCATCTTATACTTTCCCACTTTCCATTTTCTCTGTAATCCCCTCTTATTCTGATATGTTCCCGCAATTTCTTTTCCTTTTGTGAGAACTCGTAGCTTAAACTTTCACCACAGGGATGTTCCTGCTAATTAAACAGCTTAAATCTGAATTCACCCGTCATTTTTGTGGGAAATGCAAGAGGGGAAATTGATTCAGCTGTCCTCTTTTTTGGTGAACGAGGTTTAGAAACGTCTTCGTTGGTTTTAAGTAACGGTTTTACGTGACTGTGATTGGATTTCATTTATGGGATACCCCAGATAGAACTAATGCAGAATTGAGTAGTATAATTAGGAAATTTGAATGGATTTGTACCATCAAGCTTGTTATTTTTTTTTTTCATTTCTTACCGCTAATTCCTTATTATTTTCATGGCAATTTTCTCTTGCAGAAGGTTTGTTCTTTTCGGTTTCCTAAAACAAAGAAAAGAATAATTATGCTGTGAAGGAGGCTTACGCAATTATTGAGACTCTTCCTTTTTTTAGTGTCAAATTTGCTATCTAATAAGGACATTTTATAATAACAGCAGATGTCATTGGTTAGAAAATAATTTTTTTCTGTTAGCGAGGTTTCAGATCTTTAAGTTTACTCTTTTTTTTTTTTTTTTTTTGTGTGAAGGATCAGATTGAGGAATGCCAAGAAAATGGGGAGGAAGGGAAATTGGTTTTCAAGCGTGAAGAAAGCTCTCAGCCCTGACTCAAAGGAGAAGAAAGATCAGGTTTGGATGAAAGTTAATTCAACATTTCTCAACTTTCTGGGATGTTTGTTACATTTGTATCACTTACTTTTGCAGAAATCAAGTAAATCTAAGAAGAAATGGTTTGGGAAGCAAAAATTACAGACTTCTGTCTCATACTCAGAAGCTGATAAGCTGCCACCAGCACCATCTGTTCCTCTGCCAGAAGAGATTAAAGTAACAGATATTGAAAATGAAATCAGTCATGATCATGATCATGTTGTTCAAGTTGTAACTGCCGTTGAAGCCGAGGTATCTGTTCCTCCTGTTCAGATAGAAACTGTTAGGGTTGAAGCTGCCCGAATTCCTCGTTTTGCTGGTAAACCAAATGATGAAGTGGCAGCAATCAAAATTCAAACAGCTTTTCGGGGATACTTGGTATGGGTTACAATTTTCGTTTAGCCAACTATAAATTTACTTCGTTAATTTCTCCCCTCTCACTCTTTTTGACAATTCATTTAACTATTTAATGAGAGTAAGTTTTTTTTTTTTTTTTTTCCATAAACGTCCTACATAAAACTCACTTGTATTTATTTTAGAGATGATACAATTCAACTAAGTTTACAATGCTATCAAATCTCAAGTAGAAAGGATTTATTGAAGTACAGTACTTTGGTGGTGTTCTTCAATCAAAATTGAAATCTTGTCTCGTAATCTATGTTGACCTTCAATGTAAGCCTTAATTATGTGATTTAGTGATATGAAACTCTTATGTTGATTAGAGTATAGCACTAAAAGCACCTAAGGAAATGCATTTTTAACTATTTTCTTCTTCTTTTCAAATCTGGGACATGAGCTCATTGCTTTGTAATAAAATGTCATTCATGTTCTTATTGAGCATTTTAAAGAACAGATCTGTTTAGTGCAAGTCCACCTTTAATTCATGTGGTTGAGAACCAATTGAAAACCTTTAACTCAACCATACTGAATGAATACGTTCCTCTCTCTCTCGTTTTTTTTTTTTTTTCTAAATTATTATTAGGCTCTACAAAGGGAGGGTTGACATTGGTCAAGAAAAGAATTCTAAAAAGTAACATTACATCGTTACTTAGCATTTTTTATACCAGTGGTATTGTTGTATTGTGTCAATTCAGTTCTAGTGATAAATGTGTTAAATCCAAGTTACACACAGCTATGAAGCTGACAGTGTCAATGAATTGTAGCCACACAAAGAAATTGTTATTTGAATTACTTTTCAAACTAGAATTTCTTTTGAAATCATTTAGGCAAGAAGGGCATTGCGGGCTTTAAGGGGACTGGTCAGGCTGAAATTATTGATGGAAGGGTCGGTTGTAAAACGCCAAGCCACAAGTACCCTCCGATCTATGCAGACATTGTCTCGCTTGCAGTCTCAGATTCGTTCCAGGAGGATCAGAATGCTGGAGGAGAATCAGGCTCTGCAGAGACAGCTCTTACAGAAGCATGCGAGAGAGCTTGAGAGTTTGCGGGTCTGGGTTTCATTTCCTAATTTATTTTGAAATGCTAATCATTTTTAAACATTTTTGTATGTTGTGTTTGGAATCTGTTCTTAACTTGCAACCAATTATCATAATAGATGGGAGAGGAATGGGATGACAGCCTACAATCAAAAGAACAAATCGAAGCCAAGTTACTAAGCAAGTATGAGGCTGCTATGAGGAGAGAAAGAGCATTGGCTTATGCATTCACTCATCAGGTTTTTCTATCTATCTCATCAATTTACACATGTGAGAAAATGGATGAAAAATTTAATATAAACTGATAGAACTTTAAAAAGTATCGCAAAATGTAAACACTAAAATGAGAAATCAAGCATCCTTATTGTACAATTGTTTCCTTATCTCTTGAAGCTGAAACTTAATCTTGTTGAGTGCATTAGTCTTGTCACCATCTTCAAAGCTATATCCTCCTCTTAAATCTCAGCACTATCCTCTCTGGCTGCCACATTTGCAATCCAACGATATGCTAATAATTTTTTAAGCTGCAGCAATAAGTTATTCTGGTATTCATTTGCTGAAATGAAGTGTCATGTTATGTTATGTGCTTGATATATTTTGATGGAAAGCATAGAGTGTTTAATATTCATTGATATATTTTGATGGAAAGCTTGGTATTCATTTACAATCATGAGGGCAAGTTTCTCAATTTTTCAAAAAAATTAAGTGTTTAATATTCTGCTTAAAACAAAATTTGGCAGCAAAACTGGAAGAACTCATCTAGATCTTTAAATCCTATGTTCATGGATCCAACAAATCCTGCCTGGGGTTGGAGCTGGTTGGAACGATGGATGGCAGCCCGGCCATTGGAGAAAGAGTTGAATGATCATGGATCAGTGAAAAGCTCAAGCCGCAGCATTACTGGTGGAGAAATCAGCAAGTCATTTGCTCGTTTCCAGCTCAATTCTGAAAAGCACTCTCCAACAGCCAGCCAAAATCCTGGCTCACCAAGCTTTCAGTCCACTCCTTCCAAGCGAGTTTCGGCATCTGCTAAGAAATCAAAGAAGGCAAGTCCAAGGGGCAGCTGGATTACAGACGAGGACTCTAAAAGCTTGGTGAGTGTCCAGTCAGATCGCTTCCGGAGGCACTCGATCGCAGGTTCATCGGTGAGAGACGACGAGAGCCTTGCTAGCTCTCCAGCCATTCCAAGCTACATGGTTCCAACTCAATCTGCAAAAGCCAAGTCCAGGACTCAAAGTCCATTAGCCCCAGAAAATGGAAAAACTGAGAAAGGATCCTTTGGCACTGCAAAGAAACGGCTATCTTTCCCAGCTTCACCTTCCAGGCCAAGGCGCCATTCAGGTCCACCAAAGGTAGAAATCAGCTTAAATTCCGAGTTATCTGTGGACAAGGTTGTGGACAGTTGATCATACAAGAAAAATGATGGAAACTATTGAATTGGAATTGAAACATACCACTGAAGGAATAGCACAAAAAAAGTTCATTTAAATTGAGTGTTCCATTTATTTATTTTCCCTATTTTTATGTGTATCCTAACGTTTCTTGGAGGATTTTGATTTGGGGTGATCATTGTTTTACTATATTTATCAATTTGTATCTTCATTCACTTTGCTCAATCTCTGCCCTGAGGGGAAGAAATGCGATTCAGGTCAAATGACAGAAGGACAAATGAACTACCCGAATCCTTTCTGTGCTTCCCCATCCAAGGACAAATCAAAGTTCCTCATTCTTGATTCTTAGTTGTGACATAAATGTAAATTCAATTTCATTGCCTAATTTCTTTGATGCAACAATGTTCTGCTTTGAAAATTGAAATCAATGAACCGATGAAATATAAAACAACCTTAAACGAATAATACACCTGTGAATGTAGTCAGCATCACTGAACAGTGCTGTTATAGCTTATTTTATTTATTGTCTTACCCATCTTATGCTGTGGAACAGAAAAGGTTGTACTAGCATGCACTTCTTTTTATTAATCTCTCATATTTTCTGCTCCCTCTTTTTTCTTTTCTTTTTTGGGGTGAGGATTGAGCATATGCATTTTTCATGAATCGGTGGTTGAAGTGGGGACTTCCAGCTCATTGAAGTACTATGATGGAAGATCCCAACTCATATTGGATAATGGCATTGTCTGTTTGTCAGATACAGGATTTCAACTTCAATTTATTATAATACAACAAAATGCTTCAGGGGATTATCAGTGACTTAGATTCAACATGCTGTTACACATATGAGTTAAGGGTTTTAAAAACCTTTTGTCTGAACCAAAAATGAAAATAAAATAGAAGTTTTCTCTTTGCAACTTTAACATCACAATGGTGAAATCTATAATAAGTTCCTAAACATTTTTTGTGTGAAATTCATGTTGTCATATCAGAATGAAGAACTATGCACCCTGAGGCATACACCGTAAGACACTACCTTGAGACAATATCTGTACATGTGTTGGAAGTTTCACATCGACTGAAGATAAGGTCAATTCACAATATATAAGTGGGGTGCAAACCTTACCTTATAAATTGATTCTGTGGGGTTGAGTTAGGCTTAAAATTTACTTCTAACATGGTATCAAAGTCAGGTTAGAGCCTATCCTAGCGAGTTTTTTTGAACATTCTGTTTCATTCGATATCGACTGCTATTTCTTAAATACAAATAAATTGTAGAATTTTTTTTTAACCATACACAATTGAGTATATCCTAAAAAGAAGTATTTTTTTTAATGCACTTGAAAAGTACTATGTGTTTATGTTTGAGAAGGAGTAAAAGTAGGAGTTTTTATTTGCAAGCAAAAATATTATACGGATATAAAGATATTTCTAAAAAGAGCATTCGTGTGAGAATATTTTTTAAACAGATGTGCATTAATTATCCCCGCTTTTCAAATTAATTCAAACACCAAAGATACTCGTTAAGACAATATTTATTTCTCCTAATTTCACATAAAAAATTATTAATCATCTTCCATATTTGTGCTCTGAGCGGTAATTTTGAATAATAATCCAAAATCCAATTAAGATTGTCATGATTGATTTTGTTTTGGTAAGTGACTAAACATGTTTCTAAGAAACGATTTTCATTACAAAAAAACATTATAGTTTATTAATTATTTAATTTTAAAGACTCATAATAAATCCACAAAAAAAACTGTGTTTGAACTTCTGAGCATATGCACCTCTAGAATCTATGTTCAACTTGATAACAACACCTTATCTCTGGGAGGTTTTCAACTTATAAAGGATTCATATTTACACTTATTATTAGTGAACTCTTAACACTTTTTGAAACATCATAACTCTACTATCTGGAAAAGTATTTGTAAAATTGATTTTGAATTAAATTAATTTTATAAAATTGGATTCATTAAAAACCAAAGCATTTTACTTTCATGATTGCTGCCACTTCCTTCCCTTATTATTTGTTTCCCCCTCTTCTGCTCCTGCATCATTTACTGACGCGTCGTATATTTACCGATTTTATTTTTTAGTTTTATTTCTCTTTACTTTGCTTCTTTTTTAAAAGCTGAGATTGAGCTGAATAAAGAAAAAGTTCTTCCCCGTGACGTTGGTATTTTTATACGCGTAAGGAATACGCCACATCTCTTGTGTCTTCCCATGATTGAAAATTTTAAGAACCCTGAAGAATGCTCTTCCAGAACTCTTAGTTTGGCTTAACTCAAAGGACATATAACCCACACCTCCAAAAGGAAAAAATTCATAGGGTTAAAATGTCAACGAAATTCCTATATTATTTTTTAAAGTAAAAAAACTTAATTAAAAATAAAATAAAAAATATTAAAAAAAAAACTTTAGAAACTTATAATTAGGTCATGCTAAGATGATTCGTGTTAAATCAAGTTGAGTTGAACCAATGATGATCAAGTTAGGTCCATCTAGGTTAGGTTGATTATGTTGTGTTTGGTTGCACGTCCTTTTGACGTATAATTGATTTATCAACATAAAATCTATATTCGATTAGTTTTAAAATCAATTTAAAACTAAAAGATTTACATCCACATAAAAGCAAATAATACTAGCTTTTGCGTCATGAAATCAATTCAATCAAAATCAATATTTTCAACACATGTCCAAACACATGCTATGACAAAGACCAAATTTGTCTGAGTCAATTCAAGCTCGATATGGACATGATTGGGTTGAACCCAAATCAAGTAGGTTAATTGATTTAGTTTGGGTTTGTTGGGATCTACATCAAGTCATGCTCAATAGGCCTTACATTGTGCGAAATTGAATTGAACTCACATCAAACCTAATCAAGTCTAGCTCACGTCAGGTCAAGTCTAATCTGATAGCCATAGGTTGAGCCAAGTCAAATAACCATTGTCGGAGTTTAATGGAGTGTATCTTAAGCCTAGTCGGATTAAGAGGAACTATAACCTAGTCAAGTAGGATTCACATTGGGCTAAGTAAAGTTGGCCCGTTTTAAGTTTATCCAATTTGATTTTACATCATGATGGGGGCGTGGTTCATGACCGTCTCAAATCTGAATACAAATGTGTCTCACAAGGGCTTATATACTATGGGCCAAAATACCAAAAAGCCCAACACAACTAAAGATCCGATAAAGCACAAACAAAAACATTACAAAAATTACAAAAAGAGTTCTTATTCCACTATCTGAAGCTAATTTGAGATCTCTTTGAAGATCTTGGACATGATTCCATCATTTGTTTTCTAATCCCTTTACGGTCCCGAACCACGCCTCCATCACATCGATTTTTGGTCAAGTTAGGTCAACTTGTCGAATTAGTCCATAGAGCCACATCAGGCCAACTCAAGTTGTGTCAACTCAAAATCGTCTTTGTGTCCACCTTAAGCTTAATTGAGTGGGGTCATCTTAAGCTAAATCAAAAGGAACCCTCCTAGGATTGAATAAAGTTAGACAAACTAAGAGTCAAGTAGAGTTGACCCAACCTAAGTCGAAGTTGAGTCAAGTCTATTTGAAGTCAAATTGAGTATAGTTGTGTCGATATTAAGTGCAATTCTGAAAAATATTTAAAAGTTAGTTGAAGTCTTATTATATGTCAAACTCACTTTGGCGCTAACCTTAACTTGTTTTAAATGGAAGCTTTGGGAGTCAATACTTTTGAAACTCACTTATCTAATGAACCAATAAAATAATATTTATTTCACAAATGAGTTGAGATTGACCTATGAGTCAAACTGTAACCTCTATGATTCCTTCATGCATAGAATAGGAGCCTCATGCGTTAGAATCATATATATGTGAACATGTTTTCCTCCATTCGATTTTTCTTCATGTCGTTTAAATGAACCTTGTTAAGTTCAAGAAAGAGTGAAGAAATCTTCCTACGTCACTTGTTACATAAAAAGAAATACAAGAAGTGTTCTTAGAGAGCATCATTATATCATCACACTCTGAAGTTAAAATATACTTGTATCAGTTTAGTTTAGAAGATGATTTAAGTTTGAATATGACCAACCAAACATAAATAATGTCATTGCACATCTTTAAATTTATTATTTGATGGTTAACAAAAGGCTTAATTACTATTTTGGTCCCCTAATTTGTTGATTTGATTCATTTTGGTTGCCTTGTTATTTTTTGGTTTAATTTGGTCATCTAATTCTTTAAAAATGTTCAATTTAGTCTCTGTCGTTAAGTTAATGTTAACACCATATATGTACATGCCACGTGTAATTTTGTGAAATTTTCAATTTTTTTATTTTTTTAAATTTCTTAAATTTAAAAAAATAAACCGTCACGTGTCACGTCATGGTTGTCTCATGTGTCAACTTGAGAATTATTTAAATTTTTATTTATTTTTTAATTAAAAAAGTGCCACGTGGTAGGTCAGGATTGTGCCGCATGTCAAGCTAACTTTGGTTGTTTTCAATTTAGTCCATCTATTTACAATTTTGATTCAATTTAATCTCCCAATTTTTTAAAATGATTTAATTTTATCCTTTTTGATTTGAGACCAAATTAGTAATTAAGCTTAATTACAATTTATATACACATGTTACAGTAATTTGTAATATATTTATAGATCAAATTACTCCACCTACCAATTCAATTTATTGTTTTTTTACATGTATACAAAATTTCAAGTGTAAAAAATTACAAGTTAAAAAAATGTAAGAAATAAAATAACATGAGTATTTAGAGAGTGATTTGATATATAAATGATAAAAAATTATTTTAACATGAATATATAAGTTGTAATTAAGCTTAATTATTAATTTGGTGTCAAATTGGAAAGGACAAAATTAAATCATTTTAAAAAATTAGGAGACTAAATTGAATCAAAATTTTAGAGAGAGACTAAATTGAAAACAACCAATGTTAGTTTGACACGTGACATAATTGTAACCTGTCACACGACAATAATTATTTTTAAATAAAAAATTCTCAAATTGACACATGTCATAACCATAAGTGACATGTGACAGTTTATTTTTTTTACAAAAGAAGTTAAAAAAATGAAAAAAATTAAAAAAAGTTAAAAATTTCAGAAAATGACACGTGACATGTACGAAGACGATGTTAACATCAATTCAACGAAAATCAAATTGAACTTTTTTAAATAATTAGAAGACTAAATTGAATCAAAAAATAATAAAAAGATCAAAATGAACCAAATAAAAAAATTAGGGAACCAAAATAGATATTAAGATGGTAACAAAAATATGAAAATACGACATAAAAGACTAATTTTGTGTTAATGTTCCAAAATTTACAATAGAATTCTTTATCATGCCTCTTATTTAATACTCTCTCAATTGGTAAAAATGTTCAATGTCAAAACCTCATTTGTATGTCAGGTGGACAACTTCCTCCACAGATGGATAATTAATTGATAAATAAAAATTTTAAATTTAATAATCATTATTGATTGAATTAGACAAAATTTTGAAACGTTAATATTTATAATAATAATAATAATAATTATTATTATTATTATATTATATTTTTCCCAAGTTTTTCGAAGTATTAATTTATTCACGAACAAAAATTCATTGAAATCTAGTTATTATTCACATCTGGGTTTTCTGTTGCTGTATGATTTTTTTAGTTTTGAAAGTTTAATAATTTTAACATAGTTATTATTCATTTTATTTTACTTATTTTATTAGTCGTAACTTTTAAAATAAATTAATCATAAAATATAAAATTGAAAATCAATAAACTATTTCCAATAATGTATCGTACTCGTTCGCGCCCTAATTGAGATATAGATTGATATAAGATAAGACACTCACAAATATACTACAAATAACGTTTAAGAAATAATTGGATGGATCAAAATTTGATGCCACTGCGAAGTAAAATGGGCTTTAAAAACACCAGTCCAGAACCCTAATAAGCATGGGCCCAAAGTTATTGACATAAACCTAATTGTCCAGAAATATAGGCCCAACGGCGTTAAATCTTTATATAAACACGACCACACTACATTCTAGGATTAGGGTTTTGCACTGGGCGGCTGCTTCTACGGCTCCATCTTCTCCGAGTTCCTAAATCTCTACCTGCGCAGAACCAAACCGTCACCACCATGGGGTAATGCAACCTTTTTGTTTTCAACAACTATTATCATATATCATCTTTTTTCCTTGAACAAATTATTATCATTGCAATTTTCTCCTCTATTGCTACATGTGGTTTATAATTTTTATATTTGTGTTCTGTTTTGAATTTCTCACGGCCATTAATCATCTTGTATCTCAATTTTGATGGAAATAGGATAAGTTGCATTTTTATGAACCATTTTTTTTTCAATAAGGTGTTTGTATGATGCGGTATGTGGTTGAGTTCATAGATGTTTAGTTGGCTGTTTAGATATATGTACCATAAAAACTTCTTAGGGTTTCTCCCGCATGGAAACTATGTATTTTTTTAGTGTGGGTCATGTTTGGGTTTGTTATGTATGAGTTGGTTCATATATTAGCACTGTACATTCCAGTTGTGCTTGAATCTTTGAATCTATACTATTCAGTGGTTTATGTTCCGAAGGCATCTTTTGTGCTTTTGGTTCACCAGAGTACCATAATTTGACTATATCTGTTCATTGTATTAGGAACAATTGCATAGTGGAGTAGAGCTGTTATGGTGGTTTTAGTCTTTTAGGACTCATTGAATTCTTTTAATTTGTTTTCGTCAACAAATTTAATTATGTTACCTTTTAGAGATTTTTTTAATGGAAGTTTTCTCATTAATTAGATAGTGTTATAGGTTTTTATCTGTTCTTTTTTGAGATCAATGGTGTAGTAGGCAGAATCAATGCTGTTTATTTTGTTAACAATCTTGTCGGTTTATTCTGGGAGTCGATTCTTGTCGACGAGGGCTAACAATTTTTAAATTTTGGATGTATATAATAGTTAGAAAATTAAATCCTCTTCATTTCATTTATCAGGAAAACACGTGGAATGGGAGCGGCCCGCAAGCTCAAGTCTCACCGTAGGAGACAAAGGTGGGCTGACAAGTCATACAAAAAATCTCATCTTGGCAATGAATGGAAAAAGCCTTTCGCAGGTTCTTCCCATGCCAAGGGAATTGTTCTTGAAAAGATGTAAGATCTTTTTAACTGCTTCTATATATCAGTCAATACAGAACTTCTTTAATTATATCATCTAGTACTAACAAATCATTTTATGATATTCTATTTTCAGTGGTATTGAGGCCAAGCAGCCCAACTCTGCCATTCGTAAATGTGCCAGGGTTCAGCTCATCAAGAATGGGAAGAAGATCGCTGCCTTTGTGCCAAACGATGGTTGTTTAAATTACATCGAAGAAAATGTGAGTGATTAATTGATCATTTTATTTGTATAATTTTGCTCTTTGGTTTTGTTTTCTTTTTCTATCTTCATCATTCCAAGATCGTTCTAATATATGGGTTTCGCTGATGGTTATAGGATGAAGTTTTGATTGCTGGATTTGGACGAAAAGGTCACGCCGTGGGAGATATTCCTGGTGTCAGATTCAAGGTTGTAAAGGTTTCTGGGGTGTCTCTCCTGGCTCTCTTCAAGGAGAAGAAGGAGAAGCCAAGGTCATAAACCTGTGGATTGTGTCCTCTTTATATTAAGAAATTATGAATTTTGTTAAATTTAACTGATTGAGTTCTATGGACGGTTTTGTACCTCAAATACCAAATTTTCTCAATTTAAATTAGTTTATATTTACTTCTGTTCGAATTCCCTTGGATATATAATCATTATTAAGGTTCTTCTAATCTTCAAAATTTGGTAACTTGAATATATGAAATAATTTGATATATGATATAATTTTGTAAATACGGAGTATTGTTAAGTTTTATTAATCCAAGAAAGGATGTATCTAATTTTATTCTCTAGTTTTTTTAGGCTCTCATCTAGTTATTTTTTTTACGTTAACTAATTATATTTATTTTAGTTTTTGTAACAAAATTTCAATTATCCCTTGTTTCTTTTAAATGTTTTTTGTCCTTGTTTTATAATACATTAACTATCCTTGATGCAAAATTCGAATCTCTTTTTATTTTTATGTATATTTATTTTGTCATTGTTAGAAGTTTTTAAGTTTAGTTATATGTTTTGACTGTTTTGTATGTTTTTCGCATCTAATTATATCTCTTTGAAAGAGTTACAGTTTTAGTTGAACAAAATATCATTCAGTATTGTTGTAGTAAATTGTTTACTTTGTTTTATGTTAGTTTTGTGAAATTTTTATTAGTTATAACCTGAAGTACTAGTTTTATAATTTATTATTGGACAGTAATACTTTAATTTTTTTTTTATCCACTTTTAATTCACCATTTTAATTATTATTAGATCATCACATTACTAAAAAGAATAAAACAAGATGATCTAATGGTGATTGAAGTAATGAATTAAAAGTGGGTCAAAAAAAGTGGGTTAAAATATCATTTTTCTTTATTATTTTAAGTTTTTGTCAATTTATTAATTTTAAATAAGGTAAAGATAGAATCATGTTAAAATTGAAGAAATTAATATATTTTTGAAAATTAATATCTACTTAATTTTCTACATTCATTTTATATTTGAAGGATAAAGTCATGTTAGTTTTGGAAATCGGCTTCATATTACATTACATTTATTAAAGATGCTAATTGAGGATGTCTTTAATTTCGAAGACTTCTAAATGTTATTTTTAATTTAGGTGGACAATTAAATTTGGACTATTTTTGAAAGAATTATGTCATAAGAACGTTTAAAAAATTATTTTTTAAGTTAATTTGCAAAAAAGGTAAAGTTATAGAGAAAAGTTTGGCACAATATGTCTAAACGATTTGACAAGTTAGTTTATATGTTTATAGAGATTCGAGTTGAATCATATGATTTTGCTATATTAAGGTTATAATTTTCTTGCTCTGGTTTGTTTCATGGAAAACCATGCAGTATTAAGTGATTTAGTGTGACGTAATTTACGCATTCTTCATGTCTACTTAAGTGTATTCGAGAAAAATAGGTGATATCTTTGTTATCTTTAGTAATTTCAACCCCAACTGTTAATTAACCTTAACTATGTCTAATTATCTCACTATCAACTAAGATTAACTGAAACAGGTCTGGTTTTAAAATATTTGCTTAGAAGTTTCGAGATTGTCAATTTATATAAGCGTGTGCATGTACTTTTCTGCCTAAGAGCAATGCTCATCTTTTTCTTAACATTTGTCCCAAATTTTTAGTTTCTCTTCAGGGTTGATTTTTATCGTTCGTACACAACTCAAGTAACTCAAAAGAATTTAATCATATTATGTTTTATTTTGCAATTATGAAGTTGACATCATTATCTCCTCATGAATTCTCCTTACTTTTGCTGAATATATTTTCAAAAGTGTGTAATGTATTTTATTTTATTTATTCCTTAAAAACGTTGAAATTCAAAATCAATAAATGAAAGCAAGTATTTTGGGTAAGTTCACGAGTTAGTGAAAGTTAATTAACATCATTAATTTTGATTATGTTTCTTTTTAACCAGCTAACCTGACCTGTCTCTTACAGAATACCATCATCTCACCGGTGATCAAATTGAAGTGTTTAAGGAGACTAGTCTACTATATTAAAGTAATATGAATTATTTCAAATAAGTAATTGTTTTTCTTCTTCTTGCATAATTCACGTACTGGAGGGTTGCGATTGTATTGATTGCGATATAATTATTTTACATACATGATAAAATTGTAAATATCTTTGAAATCATATGAAAATTATATTTATTGAAATGATACAATTCGGTGGGTAAAGTGAAATCGAAAATTGGTGTTATCAAATTCAATTCAGGCTACTCATCAAAATGCAAATAATCCTTCAATTTTCCTCTTTAATACTCAATTTAACAGTTATGAAGTTCTAACCAATTGGGTAACTTTCCAATTAGAGTATGATGGACTCCTACTCCAATAATCCAATTCTGCAACATGAAGTAATCAAATGCTACGAAGAGACACAAAAGAGAGAAGATGAAAGAAAAGTTGTCTCTTAACTAATATTAGTTAACCTCTGTCCATCCAAGGACAAACATGAAAAACATTATTTTTTGAGAACTGGTTCTGAATTTGAAATGTAAGAACATGAAAGATTATTCAATATTTATTTCTCCTAAAGTTATTTATATAAAAAAAAAGTCAGTATGTCAACATGAAAAACATTATTTTTTTTTCTAGTACAGTCTTTTGGGTTGAAATATGTGAAGTGTCCCTTTTTGTTTTACTTTTGCAAAGGGAGCTAGTAATTTTTAAACATATTTTGAGTTGTATTTGCCAATGGAGATGAATGTAGATCAACGTATTTGTGAATCTAGTCTTCATTAAAATTTCGACGAATTTTAATAAAAAAACGATTATTTAAAAGTACGACTTATTTTTGTGAATTTATTGCTACACGTTATTCTATTTGGTATGCTTGTTAAGCTAATGGATTGTTTTGTTGGCTTAGTCTATACACCAACTATATCTCAGGTTTACAGCACTTGAGACAAATTTTAAGACACATTCCTTTTATGATGTTGGTTTCTACCAAGTTATATACAACAATGCTTAAAGAAATTAACTTCAAAACGATACGCTGTACCACGAGATTTCATGGGTAAGAAATCAAGAATAACCATCGAAGTAAAAGGTATAGCTAGTACATCAAAAATGATAAAAGACTTTCATTTCATGAGATTTGGATAGAGATCAAGACTTCTATAGTCGCACTTTTAGCACAAAGTAACTGCAAATATATGGTTCAAATTACACAATGTCACTGGTTTAGTTGTTTTCCTTCATAATAATGCTATCAAGCACAGGCAAGTTGGGCGTCGATTTTGTTTCTGAAACTGTTGATTCTGTAAAGACAACGTCATCCATATTGCAAAAGGAATCCTTGACTGCAAAGGGACTCCTCGCTAAAGATAACTCCAGACCATTAGAGTCATCTTGGGAGCTGATATCAGTCTGAAATAAAGAAAGGGAATCACGGTTAAACTTTTCCCGTGTCTCAAAATTTATGTCCATATGTCCCACTTGTTTGCTCAAACTATCAATTTGATCATCATGGTGAGCATTTGCCTGGTTATTGACACCTTTAAGTGGTAGCAAATCATGATTGACTTTCTCCGCTACAGGGATGAGTGATGTATTTTCATCAGCACCCAAGGGCAAGTTGGAACAGCTTTTATTCTGCGCACCATCAGATGTCTTTATTGCAACATCTGACGATTCAAGAAAAGAATTTGGATGTGGAGCTTGCTGGTTAATGGATTTTGTATTTTCAATTGACACGATAGATTTAGAATCATGAAGCTTCCTAATTTCTGTTTTGTTTTGGCCTTCATTTGGACTTAAAGCTCCATGTTTTGGCAAGCTACCAGGTACAACAGTGCGTGGTTGCGTTCCCCCACGTGGCGTGCGCACTAAGGGTTTCACCTGCACAGCATTATGAAACCAACTCAACATATGCAGAGTAATAGAGAGAAGGCAAAAAGAATGCGGTAAGTAAATTATCATAATTTGCAGAAGCACATATTGCACCTGGAAGAACAGCAAAATAGTGTGGGACCAAAGTCCTAATGATATGAAATCTATGAACTTCTCCAAGAGAATGGTGCTCACCACTAACCAACAAATATTGTAACTATCAAATATAGAAAAAAAAAAAAAACTCACCCCATCGAAGAAGCCAATTTTTGGCGAAGGGAGACGAAGGCCTGAAGGTTTCTTGGGAGCTGGAGGAAGAACTGCCACTCCAGGAGTTGTCCTTTCCTTTTGACTATGATGCTGATCCTCTTGTCTTTCTAAGCTTGGATCGTTCTGAGGAATGTGAGAATGTGTACCTTGATCTGCGTCAGCATCCAATAAAACCTTTCTGCTTGAGCAACTATCAATGCTGGACCTTGAACTATTACATACACGTTTAGCCACAGAAATTGTTGAAGATGATTCTGACGAAAAGTCACTGATAGAACTAGCAGGTGAAATACTAGAAGAAAGCTTTGTTGCAGACATCAAGCTTGAAAGACTAGAAATCTCAGGTTCAGCTTTATTTCTTGGAGCTATTCTTGAAGGCGTTCTAACAGCTGGGCAAGATAAGGTTGACATATATAACCTCTTTTTTAAGTAAATAAAAGAAAATTTACCAATATTGTCAGATAAATTGTTACCGGAAGATGTGGAAGTCACTGATTTAGTCCTGGTTGGCACTGTCAGTCCCGAAGATGATTTGGATGGAAGTGTGGGCTTAGGCACAATACCTCGAGAACCCCCAATAACAGGTGTTTTTGTCACTGAACTGACTCTAGCTGAAGAGATCAAATGAAAATAAAATTTAACCACAATTCAGAAAATGACAACCATTTTACCAAAATGAGAAATGGAAAGAATAAAAAAGCTAAAGCATGTTCTAACCACCAATTATTCGTTTAGTCTTGTCCCTTTCACCTTTAACATGTAGATTGCTAAGGGATTCTCTCTTTGACGAAGTTGTGGAACTTAAACTAGGCTTTGGTAGTACCTTTGATTGTCTTAAAATAGACGACTCTCTCCTTGCAGCGGCAGGCTTCTTCAAAATAACAAAAATAGTCAGGTATATAGCCACTCAATATTTCATTGGACAAGCATGCGTGACATTAGCAAGCAAATTAAAAAAGCCACCAGTTCTCTTCAGTGGTTTTATTTAGATGCATACCTGTGGAAGTTGTGGAAAAATAGGATTATTCTTTTTCATTGTCTTCCCAAATCCTTGCATGCCTGAACTTAGATTCTTAGAACCGGGTGAGGCCTTCATCTAAAATATTAATACAAAAGTTACTACAGATTTTTTAGTTTATCGAATGGGGCTATGAGAGGCAATCAGAGTAAACTATTTCAGGCATGAAAAATTGTTCCCTATTCACCAGCATGCACGAGTAGAGATCCCCTCCATTTCCCATAGGCAATAGATATCTCTCTTTCCCATGGAAAATGGACATCTCAATTTCTATGGTTTTGTGTGTAAAATCATCCACATTTCTCTGCAGCACCTATGTCCAGCATTGGTAATAGGCACCTCGGGGAAGGGATTAGGGACACAACACACTCAATTATTTAGTTCAGATAAACAATCAATTTACAGCTTCACCAACCCACTTTGTTTACATTAAAAACATTTCTATTCATGCATTCGTGAGAATCATTCAAACATAATCATAACATTATGAAGACTCTCTAGTCTCTATATCAAATGCGACTTACCTTGTTGCGAGAAACCATGCCAACTTTTTTCGAAGCTGAAAACAAAAACCCAGAAGTTAATAATTTGACCAGTTGAGTATAAACCAACAGCACACCAAATATAAGATGAGTCGAATAAATAAGTTCTAGAACTCATGGAAGTTCAAAATGCACATAGGCAAGATAAACAAGCATTCGAAATGTTTATCCACTCATTCGATGCCCCTCAAACCAATTTTTAGTTTCAACTATAATTAAAATCCTTTCGAATAATGTTAATGAAAAGCAAACTCCTAATTGTGAAAACTAGTTAACAAAATTACAGTTTAGGGATGCCCTTCACAATTCGCAAAAAGATTGCAAGGGTCTACGCGGAATAGTGAATACAGATAATGCAGACATAAACATACAGTCATGAGTTTGGAACCGTGGAACCGCAGGAGAAGATGGGACTTTGGTGTTTGCACCAGCAGGGCTGGACTTTCTGCTAGATTTCTGAATTGAAGCTCTTACATCCTCAAACAAATCACCTTCCACCTCCGCACTCTCAAAAGTCAAACTATCACTCGCTAAAGTAGATATGGACTCACACGACTTGTACACATCCTCTTGTATATCCGGTAATTCATGCTTCTCATCCTTCTCAACGCCTTCAATTATACTAGACAACTCCTCAGGATCCAAAACCCCTGGAAAACACACATCAATCAAACGCAAAAAACACTACTCAACATCCAACAAAGTAACCAAAGTAAAAAAATACCGGCGCTGGTGAAAAAGGCACTGTCCCAGGCCAAACTCTTGCGCAAATTGCATTTGCTATTTTTCTTAGGTTTTTCGATTCCGTACGCGCCATTGGAGTGAGGCTCCTGCTCCCACTGCTGGACTTTGGTGGCGGCGTCTTCGAAATTCTTCGAGTTCGGAGTGCACAACAAATCCCCGTGCGCTTGATTTTCTGAAAAAGGAAGATTTGAACGCGTTTGATTTGATCTTGAATATCGATGCATACAAAGAGCAAATAATTCAGAAGAACCGGTGTCGCTTGAACTCAAATGAGAAAAAGAAATATAACCTGAATGGTGAAGAGCGTTTCCGTCGAGAAGCGAGTCATCGGCGGAAGAAACGTCGATGATGCTGAGGCGCCGGTCTTGGACGGTCCTCTTTCTCATGGAACTCGCAGATTCGGAAATCATCGATCCCTAATCGAAGGAATTGAGAAGGGGAAAGGAGAGAGAGTGTCTGTGAAAGGTTTTGGTTTTGGAAATTTTGAACTTTGAAGAAGCGGCTAAAGTGATTCCACTTCAACACTTCTAACCAAACAGTGGAAATAAAGAAAACTTTGATCGTTTGAAAATATTAAATTAAATAAAAATGAAAAGTGTAAGAGCCTGACTCGATCCTAATATATTTTAGAAAATCCATTGGTTCGTAATTTTTTTCCGTTTCTGAAAATTTCTCAGTGATTTATTTACAGTTTTTATTTTATGTTTTGATAAAATATTTTTTTATTTTCACATGTAAAATTTAGTTTAGCATTCACTTATATGTTAAATATCAACAAATAATAATCAGGTTTTTTTTCAATTGAAATTCATTCTTTTCAATTAATATCGACAAGTTTTTTTTTTAACTAAAATTAGTTGATATTATTTCTCGACGTGGTTAGTTACACTTGTTTTTAATTTATTTTTTAAAATTATGAAACAATAAGGAAAAATATAATCAGAATACATCGAAAACTTATTTTATTTTTAGTTTTGAATTTGTAAATGAAATTGGAATTGTTAAAAATAGTTCTGTCTAATACTCTTAACCACAAAGGGATCTGTGTTGATTGATGAGTTTCTCACTTGTTTAAAGTGTATCTTGAAGGAGTCTTTAAGGTTTAAAGCTTAGTTAATCAATCACACAGTTCTGGGTTAATGGACTGTTTTAAAACAATCAAGGAGAATTAAAAGAGAGAA
>Ga0214545_1000329_pt1 | contig 70788 bp, 36 predicted proteins | sample CNSS4metaG_FD_160064 | JGI IMG/M metagenome (GOLD analysis project Ga0214545, IMG submission 160064) | Root nodule microbial communities from cowpea collected in UCLA plant growth center, Los Angeles, California, USA - CNSS4 | ecosystem: Host-associated > Plants > Roots > Nodule | place: USA...
TTACCTTTTATTTACCCCCAACAGTCCAAGTGAATCCTATCCATAACATTTTCCCTCCACCTGTTTGATAAACCGCATATGAGGGGGAAAATGTAAATAAATAACCCTTCTTCCTCTTCCAGTATAGAAAATATAAAATGTACTAAACAATGTGGATATAGGAAGTATGTAGTATTGTAAATATATATATATATAAATGTGAATATTTTAAATATAGTTATATATTAGTGTATAAATTTTTGCCTCTAAATATTTATAAGTATACTGTAATAAATAAGTAATTAGATTTTTTTTTTTTGGTCACAACTATCATAACTTAAAACGTTAGATAAACTTAATAAATCTGATTAAAGTGACTAAATCTATACATTTTTAGAGATGAATGACTAAATTGGTTAAAAATTTTAAAGAGAGATCAATTCTAAATTTAATTAAAAACTTGAGGGACCAAAAACATATTTAACCCGTAATTTAAAAATGAAAGGAGCCGCTGTCCTTTAGCTCTATCAGCACAGACTCATCTTACAAAAAAGAGAAAAGGAAAAATAAAAAAGAAAACCTGAACCCTAAGACCTGTTAGTTCTGCAAGCTGAAAAAGGATTTTCTCTGTGCAACTGCATTTTCTTCCTCCTTCCACCGCAGCGATTTTAGAGTTTAAATCATAGAGATTTAATCTTTTTTGTTCGCAGATATGTTCGATTATTAATTCGTTCATTCGAAAGTAATCACATGGAACGTACGCGGAAACGCCCTCGTCTCGCATGGGACGTAGCCCCTCCCACAGTGCCAGAGGTAGGGTTCTTTCAATTTTCCAATTCGGTTTGGATTAGGGTTTTTTATTCAAGTTTATATGCTCAGCTTTAACATCGTTCATTGTAGCCTCAACTGGCTCTGCCGGTGCCTGGTGACGAAGGAATTGAAAGAAAGCACGCTTCACCTCCAAGAAGGGACGACGATCGCGAAGGACATTATGTCTTCAATCTTGGCGAAAATCTCACTCCTAGATGTAATTCTTTCAGTGCTAGGGATTTATTGTAATTTAATTGTCCTATTTAGACGAGTTTGAAAAATCAGATTAATTCAGGTTAAATTTTAATTTGCTATATCTTTTAAAAACAACAAATATTAATCTGTTTGATTCTGTCATCACTAATGCAAGATTGGTGTTGTTTTCTTATTTTTGGGAGTTTTCGTGTTAATATGTATATATTTTTTTCATTTATAAACAGATAAAATCCTCGGCAAGATGGGTGAAGGTTAGCGGTCAAGTGTCCTCTCAATACAAAAGATTTTAATTTTATTGTCACTGTGCTTGTGTCATTCAGCATGTTGCTAGTGCTGTAGGCACATTTGGTCGGGTATTGGAATGTTGGGACCGCCAAACTAGAGAATATGTGGCTGTCAAGGTAGTTAGAAGCATACGGAAATATCGAGAAGCAGCCATGCTCGAGGTTGATGTGCTTCAACATCTAGCGAAGAACGATAGAGGAAACTCACGGTATGAATCTTATGGAGTAAACTGGATACTGGAATTTGCTTATTGCTCATTGCTTATCCTATCAGGGGATGATTAGTATTTATTTCATTCTGTATACTATTTGCAGATGTGTACAGATCCGAAATTGGTTTGATTACCGAAATCACATATGCATTGTAAGTATGCTTATTGTATTTCTTTTAAAAATTTCATTTCCTTGATTTTCTATATTCAAAAAGTTTATTTTGAGAAAATTGATGGAGTAGGAGTTGCTACATTACTTTTAAGAGGTGGGGTTGAGGAAGGGTTGATTTTTTGTTGTTTTGAGAATGGATGGAATGCTTGAAATTTTGAATCAATCTAGATTTAGTTTTTTTTTTCTCCAGTGCTATGTGCATTCCTCTTTGTTATCTGTTCTTCTTCTTGTTCTTTGGGAAGGATAAGTGATAGATCCTCATTCATCTTGCAAACCAATGAGTGTTAAGTTCTTCAGCTATAGTGTTTTCATTTATGTCCGTGTGGGCTTTATTCATGGATTTGATAACTGAGCAGAAACATTCCTTTCAATGCATTTTAATGGTGTTATCAGGTCTTTGAGAAGCTTGGACCAAGCTTATTTGATTTTCTAAAGAGAAATAAATACTGCCCATTCCCTGTGGATCTTGTTCGGGAATTTGGACGACAGCTTTTGGAGTCTGTAGCATGTCTGTGGATTATTCTTGGCCTTCAGTTTATTTCTCTTGTTTCATTCCTAAGTCTCTTGTTTACTGATCAAACCATGCCTTTTCCCTTAGCCTGCTTTCTTTTTCCAGGGATACAGTGTATCTTAGTTGTGTCTGCTTACTTTAACTTTTTCTTATTCTTTATCATATTCAGATATGCATGAACTACGCCTAATCCACACTGATCTGAAGCCAGAAAATATTCTTCTGGTTTCTTCTGAATATGTAAAGCTCCCTAGCTATAAGGTATTTAACATTTTTGGATGGAAACTTAATAATGTTTGTAGACTCAGTTATAATATATTTAAGGAAAATAATTGGATTGGTACAGAGAGTTTCCTCAGATGAAACGCAGTTCAGGTGCTTGCCCAAGTCTAGTGCTATTAAGCTGATTGATTTTGGTAGTACTGCATATGATAATCAGAATCATAGCTCCATTGTTTCTACAAGGCATTACAGAGCCCCTGAGATTATTCTAGGTAACTAAGTATGGTTTTGGCCGCTCAGAATGTTTACTTGTTTTTCTATTGCCCTGTCGAGGTGTGTGACATAGAAAATATGCGGTGTCTGAACGAAAATTATGGATGATGGCTATAGTGTTTTAACATGTTGAAATGTTGTCAATTTGTACAGCACTTTTGTTTTCAAACTTCCAGGGACAACATGCTTGTTTGTAACTTTATATTTTGCTGGATTTTTTGTTGTTCACCGTATTGGCTGGCGAATCCTCTGCACCGTAGTAAAAGACTTTTTTTACAGTATTTGTCTCATTATTTTGCATGTTTTATGTCTATTGTCTTGAACTACCTTTTGGTGCGCATTGTTTCACTTGTACATTTGATAATTTTCTAGCTTGTCCCAAAGTGGACTGCTTGTTTTATGTCTATTGTCTTGAACTACCTTTTGGTGCGCATTGTTTCACTTGTACATTTGATAATTTTCTACCTTGTCCCTAAGTGGACTGCTTGTTTGGATCTTTTCTAAGGTAGATGTTGTGAGGTATGATAAAAAAAATTTGAAGTGCCAAATCTAGTCATGACCTGATGTAATGAGGTCATCAGAGACTGCTATATGGGCTATTTACTTGATTGAGCATTGTCTGACCAAATAAAATTGGACTACCGGAACCTGTGGCATATAATATGTTCTTGTTAATGTATTCTCACTGGCATATTTAATTATAATTGCAGGTCTAGGGTGGTCATATCCATGTGACCTGTGGAGTGTTGGATGTATTCTTATCGAACTATGCACGGTTTGTTTTCCATCTATGAATATATATTAGGTGTGACTTGAATCTGGAACAACTAGTCTCGGGGTCTAATGTGTGGAACTTTTGTCAGGGTGAGGCATTGTTTCAGACTCATGAAAACTTGGAGCACCTGGCAATGATGGAGAGAGTTTTGGGACCTATTCCAGAGCACATGATTCGAAGGTCCAAGTAAGTGGTCAATTTATAGATTGTTTCTTAAATTCCCCTTCCAAATTGGAGAGAGTCTTACATTTTATGAATCAATGGTTGTCTGTGAAAACAAAAGGCTGAACAATGAACTATTAGAGTTTTAATAAATTTACACAATGACATCTCTATTGTTCATCTGCTCTTCAATACGTAGTAAGGGCGCAGAAAAGTATTTCAAGCGTGGATCAAGACTAAGATGGCCTGAAGGAGCTATTTCTAGGGAGAGCATCAATGCAGTAAAGAAGCTCGGTCATCTGAAGGTTTGTTATGTTTCCTACTGTCTGCCTTATCAGTGATTCCTGGGGTTGAGTCTTCAATTAATTAGTTCGGTGATATTGAGGTTGTGTAATGACCTATAATTATTTGTTAATGTAGGATATTGTATCTCGAAGTGTGGACTCTTCAAGGTCCTCCTTAACTGACTTGTTACATGGCTTATTATCATATGACCCAACCAAACGGCTAACAGCTCTTCAAGCTCTCGATCATCCCTTCTTTAGGAATCCAACCTGAGAAAAGCATATTAGGAATCCAACTTGAGAAGCATATTATTCCATGGTAGAGATTGTCAGTTGCACAGGCTATAACTTTGAATGTATCTATTTATTTATTTATTAGTTATAGCAATGGTTCAATCGCTGTTAAAATGTATTTTAATTTTATCATTCTTTGTTTTCACTGTCATTTTTTATAACTAGGATTAAACCTCATCGTTTTTTTTTTTTAATTTTAATTCTCAAACACACTTTTCTTCAGTTGGATGCGCAGTATGAAAATTCTACCAGCATAACAAGGCCTAGGGTATAAACATACTTTAAGAATATAGTATCGAAATAACGAATATAGTATTTCTTCATTGGATATATTTTTTTTTAATTGGATGACAAATCTGTACATGTTCAGAATTCGAGTGATAATCTGGTTTTTAAAGATTTTAAACATGAATTTTATAAATTGTATGTTTTTTCTTAATGAAGATAATTTTTTATTCTAACAATGAAATAGCTATAAAAAGAAAATCTGGTTTTGTTATTATTATTTATTTAAAGAAGTATTTATAATATGCTCTCTATCAGTTTTCATCTGTCTTTCCTACTGGCTAAAATCTATTAAAACAAAATTGTATGATGGATGAGAAAATAATATATTAAAACAAGATTGCATGAGGGATAAAGTAAAATTATAGAAAACTTGTTGAAAATATTAATTTTTTGGTGGCACGGAGGACTCGAATGTTTTCTTCAACCTCGGAATCCTCAACTTCAGCATTCCATCAATTGGGATTTGCTCCTGCTTAGAGTAGCAGCTCCACCTTCTGGTAAGTCAAACAATTGGTTTGAAATTGAAAACTGGAAAATAAACGAAAGAAGAAAAAAAAACAAGAAATTTGATTGTAAAAGGCTAACCATACTTTTAGGAATCTAAATTACAAAATAAAAAGGCTAGAATATGAAATTTCTTGATTGTAAAAGAACATAAAATAAGAGATAACTTCCTTACAAGATTCCTTTATAATTCACAGATTTCAAGTTGAATTTACAAAGGACGCAATATGAAAGAATTCCTTCCCTTCACTTCATTTATATATAACTCATTAACCTCATCCAAGTACTCTATATTAGGGGTATTAAGTAACTCCCCTCTTTTTCTAATAGTCACTTTGTTGTAACTAAGTACGATGTAATTCGACATTGGACATTACAGTGACAATTGAAGGATGGTGGCATCGGATTGTGTTTTTATTCTGTTTTATGTTTCAATCATCTATATTTGTTTCTTGTCCATTTTAGGGAATATAATTGTAAGAACTTCAGTTTGCTATATACATGCCAATAGGGCGAGCCCAGAAGTTGATTCAATCTGATTATAAAATTGTTGTATCAGTTCACCAGTAATCTCCACATGAACACAAGCCGTTCTCAAATCTGTGAAACCTATTTGCATCTCTCACCACAACAACAATCTTCAAAACCTTTGACAAACCCTTGATGAATGCATGACAATCCCCACAAACCCTCAAGTTCTTGAAAATCCTAATCACACTTTCTACCTTTAGTCCCCGTCTAACCAAAACCAACCCAATAGCCAATTTCTCGCTATGAACCCTCAAACTTTCTACCTTTGACTCCTCTTCAACATCATGCAAGGCAAAATTTACACCATGAACATACCCCATTTCATCCTTCACCCTCTTCTCCATTTCTTTCAACACTTGATGAATTTCCCCTATCAGAGGATGCATGCCATCTCCATTGTAAAATATGTGGATTTCCTTGTCTATCTCTACCCAACTGCGTCCTGCTTCTTTTTTCAATCCCTTTCTCTTTGCTGTTTCTCTTAGTTTTTCACTCTCTCTCCAATACCCTCCTGCAGCATACATGTTTGATAAAATGACATAGTTGGCTGGATTATTACCATCCAATCTCATTACTATTTCTCCCACCTGTTTCCCCATTTCCACATCTGCATGCATTCTACAAACACTAAGTAGTGTTTGCCATATGCCCACATTTGGCTTTAGGGGCATCTTCTCAATGAGATCCTTTGCATCCTTTAAGAGTCCACCTCGTCCAAGGAGATCAACCATGCAAGCATAATGCTCTACTTGAGCTTCAATTTTCTGATTGTTACATAAACTAGAGAAGTATTTTTTACCTTCTTTGATGAGTCCAGAATGGCTGCAAGCTGAGAGCACAGCCAGGTAAGTTACACTATCAGGTTCTATTCCGTTCACTTGCATTTGGTTAAACAGTTCAATTGCCTTATTCCCAATACCGTGCTTCCCATAACCAGTAATCATAACTGTCCATGAAACCACATTTCTTGCTAGCATCTCTCTGAAAAGTGCATCTGCCTCATCTATTAGTCCACATTTCATGTACATATCCAGAACTGAATTAGCCACAGACATTTCCAATAAACCATACGGCACTTTTATGGCATATGCATGCATTTGCTTCCCTTGCTCTGCAAGAGCAAAATCAGCAAATACCCCTATGAGACTCGAGAGTACAAACCCATCCATTCTATGTCTGCTCTCTCTCAACTCCCTAAACAAGTCCATGGCTTCTGCCAAATTATCTTCATGTGCATAACCAAGAATTAGTGTGCTCCAAGTCATCACACTCTTTTCTTCAATTCGATCGAACACCCTTCTAGCTTCAGCCATGCGCCTGTATTTTACATACAGATCAACCAAAGCACCTGCAACAGCTGATTCAGCTAAGTAAGGAAATCCATGTCTGATTAACGCCGCATGGATTTGCATTCCTTCTCCCACTGCACCAGCACAATTACACGCCTTCAACGAGCTTGAATATGTATATCCATCTGGAACTTCCCCATTAGCTTGCATTTCCCGAAATAGACTCAAAGCCTCTCCACCATTGCCATCGTTGCAGTACCCAGCAATCATTACATTCCAACTTATAACATTTCTCTCTGTCAAAGTGTTGAACACTTGCGCTGCCTCCCTAACCATCCCACACTTGGAATACATGTCCATCGTAGAATTGCCCACAACAGGCACCCGATCAAAATTAGATTTTGCACAAAAGCCATGTATCTGCATTCCATTCTGAGCGATTCCCAAAATCCCAGATGCTTTTAGACTCGTGGATAGTGTGAAGTCATTTGGCCTAACATCTGAACGACCCATTTTAGAAAACAAAACCAAAGAGGCTCTGGCATCACCATTTTGCAGATATCCACACATTAGAGCCGTCCAAGACACTACATTTCTCTGAGACATTCGAACAAACACCGAACAAGCCAAATCCATGGTACCACATTTTGAGTACATATCTATAAGATCATTGTTCAAAACCAAATCATGCCTAAACCCTAGTTTCTCCACAACCCCGTGTACTTGCTTTCCCTGATCAAGCAAACGACGTTTGGAACACTTGTTCAGAATCTTACTCAATAGTCGACCCTCGCTCATCGATGGGAGTAAGAGAATTAGAAAACCGTTTTGTCGCAACCCTGAGAACCTGCTCGAAAATCGCGGAACTGAAGAAGCTTCACTCTCACATCGTGAAATTGTCACTCTCACAGAGCAACTATTTGGCCACCAAAATGTTGGATCTGTGCGACAACTTGGGTCACGTGGATTACGCGACCTTGATATTTCAAAGCCTAGATGACCCAAACGTGTTCTCTTACAACGCAATAATCAGAACCTGCACTCATAATCACAAACATTCTCTAGCAATTTCTGTGTTCAGAGAAATGCTGAGACATGGTACGAAATCAGCTCTGGCAGACAAATTCACGTTCCCTTTTGTGATAAAGTCGTGTGCAGGCATTCTGTGTCGTCGCCTCGGGCAGCAAGTTCACGCGCAAGTGTGCAAATTTGGACCCAAGTCGCACTCAATAACGGATAACGCGCTGATTGATATGTACACGAAGTGTGGCGATTTGAGTGGTGCGTACCAAGTGTTTGAGGAAATGACCGAGAGAGACGCAGTTTCGTGGAATAGTTTAATCTCGGGGCACGCGAGGCTAGGGCGGATGAAGAGTGCGAGGGAAGCGTTTAATGAAATGCCTTGTAGGACAATCGTGTCTTGGACGACTATGATTAATGGGTATGCTAAAGCAGGGTGCTTTATTGATGCGTTAGAGGTTTTTCGCGAGATGCAAGTGGTGGGTATTGAGCCTGATGAGATAAGTGTGATATCTGTTCTTCCGGCGTGTGCACAGCTTGGGGCTCTTGAAGTTGGGAAGTGGATTCACAAATACTCGGAGAAAAGTGGGTTTTTGAAGAAGACAGCTGTGTGCAATGCACTGATTGAAATGTATGCTAAGTGTGGCTGCATTAATGAAGCTTTGGGGTTGTTTGATCAGATGGTTGAGAAGGATGTGATTTGTTGGAGTACCATGATTGGGGGACTAGCGAATCATGGAAAAGGGTATGAGGCAATTCGAGTTTTTGAAGATATGCAGAATGCAGGAGTGGCTCCTAATGGGGTAACATTTGTTGGTGTTTTGTCAGCTTGTGTTCATGCAGGGTTGTGGAAGGAGGGGTTGAGATATTTTGATGTAATGAGGGTGGATCATCATTTAGAGCCAGAGATTGAGCACTATGGGTGCCTAGTTGATCTTCTAGGACGCTGGGGACGGCTTCATCAGGCTCTTGACACAATAATGAAGATGCCAATGCAACCAGATTCCAAGATATGGAACACTTTGTTGAGTTCTTGTAGGATTCATCGCAATCTTGAGATTGCTGTTGTTGCAATGGAACAGCTTTTGGAGCTTGAGCCAGAAGAGTCTGGAAACTATGTGTTGCTTGCTAACATATATGCAGAACTTGGGAAGTGGGAAAGTGTTTCAAATGTTAGGAAACTCATCAGAAGCAAGAGGATAAAGAAAACACCTGGGAGTAGCTTGATTGAGGTTAACAATATGGTTCAGGAATTTGTATCAGGTGACGATACAAAGCCCTTTTCACAAGATGTTTTCTTGATCCTAGAAGGTCTGACTTTACACCAAACTACAGCTAGTGACTTCATGGAGTTTGTGGAAGACGATGCAGGCCAAGGCCAAGTTTACACAAAAGTACCACTTTCTAATCAATTTCTATAATAAATTATTTATTTAGTTTTCTTACTTGTTGTCATTGATTTTCATTCCTCGAAAATATTAGATTAGTCCTAACATTTGTTTTATAATAATAGATTAGTTATATCTATCGTACAAAAGTCTGAAACTTTTTTTAGATTAAACATGTTTGTGTTAAATGTTCATCCAGATTGAAGATAAAAATATCACATGAAATTTTAATAAAATTATTTCGTGTTTGACAAAGTAACCTTTTTAATAGTTTTTAATTTAAAGATACATTATTCGAGATTTTAAAATAATATAGTTAAATAAAACTTATATTTTTGAAACTTTTTTGTTCTACAAATAATTAACTTTTGATATTCAATTTTGAAGAAACAAAAGGAAAATTGCTTTACCCAAATTAAAAATTCCCAATTTTAGAATAACCAAACATATTTAATCTTAAAATTATTTAATTTGATATTTGAATTTTTGTTCCAGTAAGTTAACATACCCAAATCGAATTTAATTAACCCGAGAATTTCAGAACGCGTTCAATTTGCAGAAAGGATGACCCGTATTGGTGGCAAATTTGAACTAACGAACACTGTCACTAGTGATAAAATCAAATGATTCAGTCACGAACTACAACACTCCTGTTTTAGTATCGCATAAGTTCAGTTAATTAAAAATGAAAATACACACACATTCCGTATAAAAGATGGTAAAGGTCATCTGATCCTTGTGAAGCCAACTTTATACCAGTAATGCAGCAATTTCAATCATGCTGCAAGCTTTTTTTTCACTTCCAACTTCCAATAGCAGCATACTAGGTTAGGTAGCAGAAGTCTAGGATGTTTGATCGGATGGCACAATACGTCTGAATACAGCCTGGAAAGTTTGTCCTCCATTCCTAGCAACCTTTTGGCCTTCTTCAGTTGCAGAGCTCAAGAGCTTAACAACTGGATCTGCCTCAAGTTCTTTCTCAGTCAGAGCTTCGAACATAGGATGATTCTCCAGACAAGACTTCATCCACTCTCCAAGCTCTTCTACATCCGTTATTGTATATATAATTCCTCCAACCTCAAGAACATAAGCATACTCATCTAGCAAGAACGGACTTATAACTCTGCGGCGATGATTCTTCTCTTTAAAATGAGGATCAGGAAACAAGAAAAACATCTTTGAGAGCTGTCCTTTCCCAAAGTAATTGGGAATGTACTTCATGGAGTTAGTTCGCACCACAGAAACGTTTTGGTATTGACCTGGATTTGCTACCCTTAAAGATGAAATTCGTTCCTTGACATACTCGGTAACTTTGTCCCTGAGTTCCATTCCAATCATTAATGTTTCTGGGAACAGAGTTGAAAGGCTTATGAGCAGCCCTCCAAAACCACAACCAACATCAGCAAATTGAATCCTTTTGGAACTATCAGCTTGACCAGCCGAGGGAAAGAGCTGAGGGTAGTGGCGGGAATAATCAACATGGCTGGGTGATATTGACACAGGGAAGTGAGAGTCACTCAGTGGATTGCTGTGTGCTCGTGCTCGATAGAAGCGCTTTCGAGGCAATCCAGTGGACTTGCTGATAGTTGGATTTACTTCATTCTCAGACATGTCTATTTATTCAAACTGCAGTATGGTAAAAGTCAGAATCTTCAGAATAAAGAAGATATGCTGATGATTGGTAATCCACTTGTGAAGCTCTTAAAATCAAGAAACTAATTTCGCCCAACCTACTAAACTGAGAAACCTGTAAACATTGAAGTGTGCCACAAGTTTCTTTGTCTTCATTTATAATTTGTCCTTTTAAATATCATCAGATTCACAGCAAGGTTTGTTGGATAATTTCAATGGCAAGAACCAAACTTGGTATCACGTTGCCACCTAAACTTATTATCTCATTAGCAATCAAGAAGGCAACAACAGAAAAATAAAAAAATAAAACACGGATCCCCTCTCGTGTAATTTCTGAAGTACCCAAATTTCTTTAGCAGATATCATAAGTTGAAATCATATCGGCCACGGAAGGAATATCTCCATTATTGCCATAAATGCATATTTAAAATCATACGTCCTTCACAAATTTGTAAATTTCCAATTTAAGTATGGACTGAATAACAATTGATAAGAGATATTGCAGAAGTCCGACTAGAACATGAACACAATATTGTGTTCCAGAAAGAATGCAGTAACATGTAAACTTGCTTTGAGGAGGCTTGAACAGTCATAATTAAGACAACAAATTTACCACGAATAGATAGATGTAGATGGTCAACATTCCTTAACACCCGAACTTACAAAGAAACAATGGGTTGGTTCAAATGATATTCCCAAATCCCATGTTATTATTATTTGATTATCAGTAAAAAAAGAATTTGGATAACTGCATCAACAAACTTCACATAATCGAAATGTATTTTGATATTTCCCACCCACAGGGTAGCAAAGAAAATCATTCAAACAACATAACTACAATGTTGTTGATATTTTAAATAATTAAAAACTAAATGACAGTGTTTGAGGAAACCATGGAAGTTTGTGGTTTAGGAATTATGGTGAGCACCTAGCGTGCATACCAATTTGATTGACATTCCAGAGACAAAATAACGCATACAAGATTCGCAATCAAACAAACACCAACCTATGTTAAACTTGAAAGACGAAGAAAAAAAAAAACCGTAACTGATTGGCTACAGATAACAATTCGCAATCTCATAAACATATAAAAAAAAAACATCAAAGGAAACAAAAAAAGAAGAAGCTCGGGATTAATTAAATTACCTAATAGATAGATTTCGGGAGAAAACTTTGAAATTCTTCGAAACTGAATCTGAAATGCAGTGATTTTGCTTAGCCTCTGCAAGTAGCGGTTTTAGCAGCAACGAAACGAAAAACAAAACGAAATAGGCTTTGAATTGAAACACACGTGAAGGAGGGAACTATGTAACTGGATCATTTTCATTGGGCCCAAGCCTGCTAAAAACAAACCCAAAATAGAATGAAATAAAAAAGTTAACCAAAAAATTATTTTGATTTTAAGTAGGGATGGCAATTAGGGCTTGGTCCACATGCCGCAGAAAAAACGTGGGGTGGACCAGGGTAGTGAGCCCGCAGGTCTGCGTGGGCCCGGTTCGGGGTAGTCCGTGTGGGCCGGCCCGCAAGCCCGCATAAAATAAAATTAAAGAAATTTGCACTTGTGTATATTAATTACTTCTTTTATGGACTTTTGCATTAACGTTTTAAATTCTTGTATAACTGGAAAAGACAAGTATTATGTAATTGTTAATGTGTTAAAATTTAAAGAATACATTGTAGATGTCATAGTATGAATATGATGAAAATGTTGAATTATCAATTTATCATCTAATTCCCCAAAGTCTTTACTAAATTTTGTGAACTTCTTAAGGTTTCCCAACTTTTAAACATTGAAAGTTTTATCATAAAAAAAAAAAAAAAAAAAAAAAAAAGCGGTCGGCCCGCATTGCCACCCCTAATTTTAAATTAAAATTTTCCAATGGATTATAAAGACAGGGCATGCATCCGATTTACTTTCTTACAATAATAATAATATTGCTTGCATGCATAAAAGTAAAATATTGAAAAACTCGTAAATTGTAATATTTGTTTTTCTTCTCTATAATTCATTTATTTATATTAAAAAAATTAAAATGAATGGATTGGTTGAGTCATGTTAACCAATAAATGGATGATCATTGATCCATTTTTCTATGCATTCAATTTTTAACATCATAAAATATATTAATTTATATAAAACGTATGTTTCGAGTTTCTAAATTAATTTGCTTTGTGAAGCAAGTACCTTGAGCTTTACATTATTTATTATATGTTTTTATGCCCTTATTTATTACTTCTTTGTTTACACTCACACTTCTCCATAAAAACATAGTTGAGGTATGCACAAACGTTCTTTCTGTAACACGTAGTCAATGAATATAATTTCTTCCTTAGAGTAGCTATGTGATCAAGAAGATTTTTATGTTTGTAATCAATTAATCTATTTATTAGACTAATTATCTAAGTTATCTTTATTTTTCTTCCAAAGTTTTATAGGTTGCTGAAACCGAGACACATATTTCTGCAAATTTCACACATAAATGTTTAATGATGATAACTTCATAAGTAAATTTCTTATCCTCTTATCGATGTAAACGATATATAGCAGAAAATTCGAACATGTGTTGGTGTATGCAAGAGTCGTGACCTTAAACATGCGTGTTATATGCGTTTAGATACATTTGTCACTGCTTTATTTATGTTGTAGAGCCTGTTAATTTGACCACTTTCGTCAACGGTAGCTCACTTATGATGTAAACTCAGAAAACTTATGAGGTTAGCATTGAATTATTTAGCACCAATAAAAATGTAAACCATACCAACATTTTGCATTCCGTTTAATAGCTCTTCAACTAATAAAATTGTAAGTGTATGAATCATCCACGTACATAAATTGTTAAGATCAAGCATTAGGATTATAGTCATTAGTCAGTGTACAACTTTTTTATATTTAAAAGCGTAATAGTCTAAACACAACAATTTAATTGACAAGACTTATTTAATTTTTGCTACAAGATAATTGATGTCACATATAATATAAATTGATTTTATTTCTACTGAAATATTTGAAAGATGAAAATTCAAGAAAAACTATTTCAGATAAAATGAATTGCCATGAATGTCCTGCTAAATTATTATGTGTTGCTGATTTTCTTCAACATTAATTGATTTAATGAAAAAAGTTGATTAATATATAATGATAGAAACAGATGTCATAGTTATGTCACTAATTCAAGATTCTAGAACATGCATAGAAAGGATATATAGCCTACTTGTGCTTCACTTAAGCTAATAACATATAGATACATCACTATTTTGAAAAATATAGAATATGGATAATGCATGTGCTTTACCTAAATAACAGACAACCATGTCTTTAAGCTTCACATATACTCTATTCTAGTGAAAATGCAGGCTTATTATGGTTTTATACCCTTTTTTTTTCATTTCATTTATATATTTAGAGTTTTAAAGATCAAAGATACAACAGAAACGTGTTCTTTGTATAAGAATCCAACAGTGTTCATCAAAATCCAAGCTTCAACCACACTTTTGCAATCGACTTCCATAACAACCACATTAATTAACTTCTAAAGGGAAAATGAACAACATATATATAACATTATTCAGCAAAACCATGAACAATGTCAACTAATGGAGAACCTGAAAACTAGCATCCATAGAATAAAAACAAAAAGGTGAAAACTAATTTATATAGGACTGCTTCATTTTATTTTTAATTGTCTAAAAACTTTTGACAATTGTGGTGGTTGACTATCACACTAATAAGTCTCACTTATCTAGTGAATTGTCTAAACAAATTTATATTATATTTTGAGAAATATTTATGATATATTATTTTTATTAAAAAGGTATATATATCTTAAAAGATAAGTATTTAATTTCGGCACACATGCACGTGCAAACAATTTTTTTAATTAACAAATTTGACTTCTTCAGAAGGCACACTCTAAAAGCAATTTAACAATATACTTCTTTACTCTGGGTGTTATTATATTGATAATTATTTTTGAGCATTTTTATTTTAATTAAAACGTAATTGAATTTTGAACTAAAATTACTATTGACATTGGAAATTTAGTACAGAAAACTCTGTATCATGTATAAAGTCTCAAAATTAATAATAAATATTTAAGCTTTTTATCTGCAAAAACTATTTGATTAATAGAAACTCAGAATAAAAATATATTCCTAACTTACTGACATTTTAATACGATGTAAATTGTAATAAAAATCTTCATATTTGCTCTGGGATCCTTTGCAAGTGGAAGTGACAATTAATATATATCAGACTCATGCAAACACGCGCTTAATTATGGGATTAAAAGTCTAAATATAACAATCACTCTGTAATGAATTGGATTACCAGAATCACATTGCTGTCTAAGTTTAACAACTTTTATTTTTTTATCCCTTTTTTCTGTAACTAAACAGTAATTAAGGAAATTAATATCTTTCATATCTATTTTCAACACTTGATTAATTTCTCTCGTGGATCAATCCATTGATTCAAATACATGTGTTTATTTTACAATCAAAACTCGTGTTAACAAGATGAGTGATAGATAGATACTCTATCACTGATTGTTCTTGATTCATTATTTTGACTGTACTCAATTAAATACCAATTATACCATATATTTGCTTATACGTATTGGATACACTAATAACTACTTTTCATTCATACCATTACCATTTTCCCATCTTGCAAGGACTTTGTCAATGGTAATGGTTAAGTGTGGTTGACGTGCATCTGTCACGAAAGAGGAAGAAGTAAAGAAGAACCCTAACTCTAAATGTGTGACAGGCCTGTTACTTCTCAAGCACTTCAAACTTAAAATTAATCAACAAATGTAATAACTGCGACCAATAAGTCATTTCATACTTAAAATAATACTAATATACCTATCTTATTAGTTTAATACACATAATTGATGTGGTAGAAATAGTTATAGGATTATGCAGGAAAAGTAAAATAAGGATAATGACTTCCTTTCTGATTTTTGTTTCCAAAGAGGATACAATATAAATATGTATATTCAAAAGGGTAGTTGTTTAATGTTTATGAATGAAACAAAGTAATCAATGAATAAACAAAGGGTAGTTGTTTGTACAGAAAGGTTTGCATAATTTAACCTAGAGGAATATAATGCATAAAAGAAACTGTAAAACTGCTAGAAACTGCGTTACTGAGTCTTGTCTTCTCCACGTTTTCTTTCTTACACAGATGATGATATATAGAATAATAACACTTTGCATTCGTAGAACCTAATACCTTTACCAGAAGTTTAGAATTTTAGCTTGGATGCTGCTGCACTTTTCTTGTATAAATTATGAACTGATTTATGTTTGAGATTAATTTAACTCAATAACTCTTAAATATTGCACAAGAAAGTTTAGTTATAATCTTCTTTGATCATTATTGACCTCACTAATTCTTATCAATGATAAGGGTTTGAGAAAGTTATATCAGATTTTGAATCTCATGTGTATCAGCAGCAAGCCTTATCATGTTTTGTGATTAAACATTTTCTCCGCATAAAATTAAAATTAGAATTTTCTTTCAAATATTAATACTATAAATACTAATAAAATATGAGTTTAATATTTACATGGACACGTATATATTTGCAATTGAGCAGAAAAAAAGTTTGCATTCATACTTACAGACTATCCATGTACGTCTAAGTCTTAAGATCCGTCTAGTTTATTGGGCCGGTTCGGGTCTTTGGGTTCGTTTGAGCTTTAGGGTTCGTCTGGGTCGTCGGGTCCGTTTTAGACTTCGGACTTGTCCGGATGATCAGACTTGTTTGTTTGGCTCGTCGGTTCAAGTCGTTCGTCTTGATCTTTGACTCTAACTTAATGTAGTATTATTTGGGGGGCCTAACCCACCTTAGCCCTAACCCTAACTCACTAGAAAGGGACCTTGGGGTTGGAGTTTTTTTTTAACCCCCTCATTTGAGGTCCCCTAAAACGAGACTTTATGAAGAGTGGGTCTGGACTGACCTATGGGCTAGGGGCCAAATTGACACCTCTATTTATCAGTGTAGGCAAATCTTATCCTCATGTCAATTCCATGTCTTTCACCTTTCACTTTTATGAATTTCAATTATATCGAATGATGATACCCATTGATATCTTAGTAAAATTTCTTCCACAATTCAGACTATGCCTAATATGTTATAAAAGTTTGAGTACATAAGATGAATATACGTGGCATTACGAATTTAAGTATAAGTCATTAGTTAAATCCCACATCACTCTTGGCACACAGAAACCAACTACTGTCACCCACGAATTCCAATTATTTTCTGAATCTGAAGCTTCGATGAAAAGATTAGTGTTGATCTTTTCAGAACAGGTAAAGAAGACAGAGACAGTAAAATTAAATTATTTGAAGTGAACGATAAGTAATGAACTGGATATATATTATTAGAACATTGTATTGTATGAACTCTGAAACACAGTTATTGATTCATAATTCAATGCTAAAACCGTGAATCTTTCCAATATCATCATCATAACTACCTACCTTTGAAAAAACATCTACAATTAAAAGACGACAAATAATTCACAGCTCTTCCGACAATTGAAACTACGTATGAAACAAGCAAGGCAACTTTCTCATTTGAAGACAAGATTAGTTATAATTACCCTTCTGTTAATCAAATCACTCTCTCTTTTCTATACAAATTAAACCCTAAATTGGGTGTCTGTTTCACATTACTTATAGTTTTAGGGTTTATCCTTTCATTCATTTACGTACATATTCCGTATCTGCAACATCTATATTTCTGCTACGCAATCACAAAAGCAGTTTCTTTCCCCAACCAATACCAAATTAACTTCACAATACACTTTCCTTCTTTCTAAGAATTATCATGAGTTCAATTAAATATAGATCACTTTATACATGTACCATATTTGTAATTCAACTTCTGCATGTAAAACTTATATATATCAGTGTTTATATAGGTATAAAGCGTTATTAATTAATTAGGTTTGTGTTGTCATACCTCTTTATGCAATTTTAATTTAACTTTTATATTTGTAACACTTTATCAATGTAATCTTAATATCTATAATCCATGAAGAATCAAATTAAGAATATATTAAATAAATTCAGGTAAAAAGATGTATAAGGTGAAATTAAAAGCTTTCCATATATAAAGACTAAATTAAGAACATATAATTGGATGGTACTTTACAACGATTAAATCAATAAAGTTTTACCCACATAAGAACGGATCTGATACAATTTTACGTAAAAAAAATATAATTAAGAATATGCGATACGATCGAGAACTAAATTATATATACGTTTAATCTTAAATATGATAAATTTTCTTTATCGGTAAGAAAAATACATTTAAAACTGAAATAATTGGGTTTCCCCAACCCTTCTACAGCCCAATTACTTTCTTAAGGTATTGATGAAGATAGAAAAAAGAGTTTAATATGAAATTTGCGGAGTATTCCAATAATTTCTTGATCGTTTACGATATGTTTTATGATTAATTTATTTTAAAAAATTTAGAAACTCGTATCAAGAAGTCGAAGGTGATGAGAATGGAATATATGTATCCTTTCAGAATATCACTTTTTTAAAAAGAATTAGATGAAGAATTTTACTTGAACTTTCCTCAGTAGTTTCCACTGTAAATAACCTACCAAGACCCAGATGGTGATTGTGTAACATGTATTTTACGTACAAGTCTGTCCCAGATATACACTTCCATTTCCAATTGGTTGTAACTTCCTCAAATTTGTCAAACAAATTAATTAAATCTAAATCAAGGACAGAAACTGGCAAAATAAAATCATAATTCATTAACAAACGGTCAAGCCACACCATCTAGCACTTTCATTCAAGCTTTACCCTTCATAATAATTAAGACTAATGTTTCGTACCATAATTTTCTCATCATATTTCGTCTTTGTTCAATCAAGAAAAGTTCACTTAGGAGCTACATATATATAGATTGTAATTTCTTTTAAAAAAAAAAATTGCCCTTGTGTTTCGGCATTATGCAGAAAGGGAAGACCTTAGTCAACTGCTATGAGAAAGATCATATCTTGCTTTATGTTGCAACCTAGTGTTTGCTAATTAATAATAAATACCTAAAAGATAAAAATAAATTGATATTATTATATAAAGCCAAAAGGGTTTCCCAGGATCCTAGCGATATGCTTTTAGCAGAAGCAAAATTAACACAAATTGATTAATTGAAATTAGATTAATAATTAATTATGGTTTTGTTGATGAGCTGGGTGATTAACCTTTATATTGGGATCATTAAGTGAGTTCGTGTTTCCGTCAAATGCATATAAGTGTAGTTAATGAGAATGAGAAAGGGCATGTGGAAAATGAAGGGATAACGGAAGGAGAAAGGACAGGTTTCTGGAAAACGGTGTTCCATGAAATACGTAATACGTAATTAATTTATATATAATATGCAGAGGTTCATGTTGATTCATGTTGTCTTTGTCTTTGGTGTTCCTCCTGCATTTTGACTTTTTCATTGTCCTCACTTGTATACAACCTGCGATCTTCTACCACGTGGCTCAATCCTGTTGGTCGCTGCAAATCATTCTCAGAAAAGCAGGGGCCACCGCGTCACGTGTGCATGATTAATGACTTTTCAAAGGATATGAAATTCAAATTTCCTTTTTCATTTTTTAAAAATTTTAATTTACGATAAGTATGTCAAGTAAATAATTAGATAATTGAAAATATGCTAATCAACACTACTATTTTAAATTTACAATTAAATACAAGCATTTTGCTCTAAAAATACATTGATGTTTCTAAAACCATTCAATTCTTACAAATTTCAAGTCTCTCTTCCTGTACCTTATTTTTCAATTGCCGATATCTTAAAGCAACTACTCCTTTAATAGATATTATGATATTTTAAACTAATATAACAAGTAGTAGATAATGTTAATTATTTCTTAACTCATATACTCAACTTAGAGTATGATTATATATAAACCTTCATTAGTATTTATTTATTTATTTATTTATTTCACATTATATACACTATTCTTTTACACGTGTAAATCATCACATATTTATTATCTTTATTTATCTCCATTAGGTATAAAGTTATCTTTGTGAAAAACAGTGAGAAAAGAAAAGTATTAATTAGTGATGAGGTCAAGATTATGATTATTGTAATTGTTGGTATTTACAGGTACTGGACTCTCTGCAACTTGAAGGTGAAGACCCACATTTGGTGAAAGCTTCAGAAACACACTCTCCACATTTTTCTTCCTTACCTTTCTACTTAAATTCTCAACTCTTCATGCATGGTGATTTAGAAACCTCTCCCTTTATTCTTCTCCTTTGTCCTATTTTGCAGTATCCCTTAAGTCATTGTTTCGTTTCCAACTGAACCATATATAACTTGATTCAAGGAGTTTCTCTCCATGCAAGTAAGTAACTGCTTAACTTATTCATCTAACACTTCCTCATTTTCAACTATTTCTCTACCTCAACCTGAGGAACAAAGTCTTTGTGATTTATTTATCCAAAGGGTATGTGGAATCTTATAACACACAGCTTTTCATTGAACTTTCTTCAACTTTCTGCAAAGTTTTCTTCTGTCATGTGTATCATGTCACTCTTTGTGTGGTACAGAAGGAAAAGGAAGCCATTATGAAGGAGGGAACGGATATAGAAATGGAAGGAACACATGCAAAAGAGGAAACCCTACCACCAGGATTTCGATTTCATCCTACCGATGAAGAACTTGTCACTTGCTATCTCCTAAATAAGATTTCAGATTCTAATTTCACAGGCAGAGCAATAACTGATGTAGATCTCAACAAAAGTGAGCCATGGGAGCTTCCAGGTATGTATCTTTGTTTATTTCAGATTAGTTTTTATGCATCCCTAGTTTATAGTTACAGAAATTAGTTTTTTTTTTATTTGATGTTGAGTTTTTTCTTCTTCATTCAAGCATATTGTTTTCAATTTGTATATTCAGTCTTTTCATCCATAATTTTCAAAATAGTGAGCAGAATATTAAATCTAGGGTTTCTTCTCAATACACGCATCCAATTGATGCATCCATTATTATTCTAAGTATTCCATGTATTAAGGTAGACGTTTGTCTTTCTTGTGATATGGATAAGATTTATGTGCTATATATAGATATTATAATGTGTATATATAATTCTCCATTTTCTAAGAAAACACAGCAAAGCAATTATTCTGTCGTGCAATATATTATGTGTGCTTGCTTATTGATGTTATCTTTTGATGAAACAGGGAAAGCTAAGATGGGTGAAAAAGAATGGTACTTCTTCAGTCTGAGAGACCGTAAATACCCAACTGGTGTGAGAACCAATCGAGCAACGAACACAGGGTATTGGAAGACAACAGGGAAAGACAAAGAGATCCTCAACAGTGGAACATCGGAATTGATTGGCATGAAGAAGACTTTAGTTTTCTACAAAGGAAGAGCTCCTAGAGGAGAGAAAAGCAACTGGGTCATGCATGAATACCGCATTCACTCAAAATCCAGCTTCAGAACTACCAGGGTACATATTTTGCTTCTTCTACTGATGTTAGAAAATTCGAGTTAAATATGTTTTTGTCATTTAACATCATTATAACTAGTTTTTCTTCGAAATTTTGACTTAATTTAGTCTTCTAATTTTATAAATGCGTGAATTAATCTTTTTAACTAAATTTTGTTAAAATTATTTGACATTTCAAATGTTTCATGATAATAGTTGAATTGTTTACATCGTTTAACACATTTCGACTTCGGTGTTAGCTAAAAGACGCATTTGAAATTAATAACTTTCGACATCTTGAGAAAAAGAAGATGAACTATAGTGTAACATGTTGTACTTTTCCATACATGCAGCAGGATGAATGGGTGGTTTGCAGGGTATTCAAGAAGAGTGGTGGGGCAAAAAAGTTCCCTTCTTCCAACCATGGAAGAGCAGTGAATCCTTACAGTTTAGAAATAGGGCAAAATATTATGCAGGCACCAGTGATGCAAATGGGAGATCCTGCTGCTCATTTCCTTTATGGAAGGAACTACATGAACAGTGTTGAGTTAGGTGAACTTGCTAGGGTTTTAAGAGGGGGTGGATCAACAAGTAGTGTCAACCAACCAATGCAATCCCAATTAGGGTACCCTACATCAGCAGGATTCACCATTTCAGGACTAAATTTGAATCTAGGAGGAGCAACAACCACAACACAACCCGTTTTTCGACCGATGCAAGCTTCTTCTGCTCCTCCTGTCCATACAATGGGTCAAGTTCTTGATGTGAATTCCAGCATGATGACAACGGGTTCTCTTGGTGCAGATGTAGGTTATGGATCAGAAATGAGTAACATGAATTCTCAAGGGAATAGGTTCATGGGCATGGAGCATTGCATGGATCTTGACAACTATTGGCCTTCCTACTAAATTCTCATCAAGAAAAACCTTAGTCTATTAGGCACATTCTGATACTATGTATGACTTTAGTTGCATCAATCCAAGTTCTGGTTTTTCTCGTATTTCCAAGTTTCCTGCGGTTAAATGACAACCGCTGTTATAGTATAGTGATCGTGTATCATTTCAATCGAGTAACTTTTTCAATGTTTGTCTATCGATTACTCCTATTTTCTCTGATATCAGAAACACTATATTTTGTTACGTTTTTGCATAACTTGTCCCTGGTTATTTCTTAACTTCTTCATTTCATTTCATTGGTTTTTTTTTTGTGTGTGTTAATTTGAATCTGTTAATATATATATATATATATATATATATATATATATATATATATATAATTTTTTTTTTTTTTTTTTTTTTTTTTTTTTTTTTTTTGTTTGTGTGTTTTTTTTTTTCTTTTTATATATATATATATATATATATATATATATATATATATATATATTATTTGTTATGTTGATATAAACATGTTTCTGGGCTTACTGGTTAGTGAGAAAGTTTTATCAATCACAAACCGTATCATCTGTGGCTTCATTTCACTGATAATAATCACCTATATTTTTTACTTTTTTTAACAATTTTATTAACAATTTAGTTTTTCAGTAAATCTGTTCTAAACTGGTGTCTATTTTTCCAAATATAATTTGCATCAATGCAACGAATTTTGTATAAAGTTTGGAACATCTGACACAATAATACAGAATTCGATTGTTAATGCTGAAGAATATGTTGATCAGTTTGACAAAGATATGAAGTTCAAGATCGATATTTTTAATTGGAGAAGTTAATTTTTATACTTCAAAAATTTGTATCTTAAATATCGATAATGATCAGCAGGCTTCGATTGTTGAAAACTAATATATACTTCAATTTTAAAAAATTTATAGATGTGATTAATTTTTTCTCCTCATGGTAACCTATAATTCAGATTTAGGTAAATAGCTTTTAGAGTGGATAACTCTTTGCCTTTTACTAGGACTAAAAATGTTAAACACATAAGAACTTTTAATAGAAAAAATAAATTAATATTAAAATTATTTAGTAAATTTTAAAAGTCTCGTATATTAAAGTTTGTTATAGGCTTAATAAACGTTGGTCGGCTGGCATGATAATGTTATGTTTAAATGTACTTTTCAATTCACATACTTTAGTCTATATCATGTTAATGACCTTTTTTTAATCTCTCGCATGTGGTTCTCGCAATTATTGAATTGTATCTTTCACACAAGAAATGAAAATATGATATCCAATGGATTCACTGGGGAAAAATATAAAATATGGAAATAGATTTAATGAAACTTCTATGTCTTACTTTTTATTTTATTAAATATTTGATACGTTCTCTTTACTAACTTATATAAATCAATTTTAGAATAATAACTAAAAGTATAAATTAAACTGTTTATGTTGAAACAAAGCTCACTCACGAAAATTGCTTTTCATCAATTAAAGTATGTTTGTGAATTTATTTTTTTTCATTCAAGTTTATTTGCAAACCAAGACTAATATTTTTATTATGACGGTTCTAGATACATCCCATCTTGTAAATCCAAATCAAATTGCTGAGTTTGTGCTTTACTGATACATGGTAATATCAAGTTAAGTTGATCTCATAATTAATTAAATCAATTTTATGTTGAATTTATTCATAATTATAAAGTGGTTATAATAATAATTTTAATTCAATTTAAATTAAATTTAAAAAATTGAAATCAATGTGATCCAGTTAACATTAATTTAAATTTTAATTCCAATTTATTTTACTAGATCTGATCTTATAAAGACTAAATTTTGGAAGATTTAATCCCATGATTACCCACGTAGAAGATTAATGCTTTATTTGAATAAGATAGAGTGAAAAAGATCAAGAAAACTAGAGTGAAAAAATTTAGATCGAGGGAAATTAAATGGAGAGTGTGAGAAAAGTTTGCAAAAGATTTTATTAATGTGATAAATAAATTTTTTATATGTTTTAAAAAATAAAGTGAAAAATATTTTATTTAACTTTTTAATATAAAATCATTTTTAAAATACTAATTAGAGTTAAAATGAATTTTAAATTAAAATAAAAAATTTCAATAAATAAAATATTATACTCTAAAATAATAAAATATCAAAATACATTGTTTTATAAAATATAATTTTAAATTATTTTATTTTATTTTATTTTTATTTTATTTTATTATAAAAAAATATAAAAACTATATAATCTATTACGTAATTAATATAATTGATTGTATACACTATATAAAGAATTATGATATACTAAAGATAATCAATTATGTGACGAATTTAAAACTTTAGTTCCATATTATTAGAAAAAGTTATCAGCTGTTGGAAAAAAGATTAGGACTAAAATACCAAAATGTGTAATGTCAATTAGAAACTATACAAAATAAACAAGAAGGTCAAAATATTGCCAATACAAACTTCTTAAAGGGCCTAATCAAGCTGGTGCTTCCTGAACCCTACTTTTTTTCTTTCTGCACCCCCATAAAAGTGTTCTAGTAACTAAATTATTATTTACTAAAATTATAATAAAAATAAAAATTTTTACCACTCCTTATCTAACATCTTTTTGATTGAATATTTTAAAAAATATTTTCAAATTAAAAGATATATTATAAAACACTCAATCGAGAAGATATAAAAAATGTTTCAGAAATCTTTATATTTCGGATTAAGTGTATCTTTTTTATAAACATATAATAATAATAACACATGTTAATATATATTCAGAAATGATAATTTAAAATGAAAATTCGCGGACTTTGTATATTTTCTTTATTCTATTTTCTTTAATTATGTCCGGTATTGTCAAAAATAAAAGTTCATTATTTTAATAAACTAAGTTAAGTTCCGCTTTGGTTCATTTTAACAACTATAATAAGAATACCGTAGTTTATCCAAAAGGAAAAAAATAATAATCTTTACATCAAGCTCAACAATTTTAAGAGAGATAAGTTGTATATATATAGTTTTCTCATAATCCTACTACAGCCTCATTACCATATATCATTAATCTTCCAATACCATTAACAAAATATCATCATATTGAAACACTATTTTTCACAACCGTGTCCAGTTAAAATAAACAACTTAAATCCTACCTGAGAATAAAAATAATCAAAGGTCATGAAATATATTGAATAAGGTGAGAATAAAAAGTTCATTAAACACTCACATGTATATAATTTAATAAATTACTTTAATAATTTTCTATTACCAACAGGTACTAGCTTTTCCATAAATTTTATCAAACATATTCAGAATATATAAACGAATTTTATTTCATCCCTCGGATAAAAAATAACACCTTTAAATTCAAACATATAAGGTTCACTTACAGATAAGGTTCATTTGTTTCTCCAGTTCCACCCGAGTCCCCCAACATTCATATCCAATAAAGCAACATCGACCCTTTATACAATGCAACAGATTCCATCACGCTGGTTATATATACAATTATGTTTCATGAGATTCATGCAGGGCACCATCAGTTACATGCATCTTGGCGAGTTGTATTCTATTTTTCCGATATTTTATTTGGAACATAACAATTATGTACATGTTTTAACTAGTGATCTGACATGACTCATGTCATCTCCTACTTCTCATAATACTTAACCTTCAAAACAAACATTGTAATGCAATAGATTTCCAACTAGGGTAAATGATCCCGTAGCTACTGAAATACCTATGCAAAATGTAAAGCATGATTTACAATCTAATTAACAACTACTGGGTATTTCTACCATTGGTAAAAAAATAAAGAAATCTGTGTCCATTTGATCCATAATTCGTGAACTGAACCATAATTCATGAATTGAACTATAATGATACTTTTCTCCTAAACCAAATCGAATTAAATCACACGCTTTTAAGAGCCCTTGAGAGATTCTCCACAAGAATAAACAATAAAGTTTCTATAGAGAAACTCTCAAAAGCACTTTTAACTTAAACAGGAAATTCCTCACTTAACAAGTCAATTGGTTCTCGCTACGGGAGTACATAAATATGATATTTCAACTACTTTTTAGTCATTTTCAAACGACAAGTCAAGAAACTTACACCGAAAAAAGAGGGTTGAAGTCAGTAAGTTCCAATGAAGAATAACTCATGAATTAGTTTCTTTTAAAAATAAATTTAACGTTCCGCAGAAAACCGCGATAGAAAGAAAATTTCTGATTCTAATAAACATACATCAAGTGGAAACACTTCTACTGTCAAGAATTTAAGAAAATAAAACCGACAGCAAATGGGAGTGCCAAGTATAATAACAAATATAACACAGTGACAAGACAATACATAAACACCTAAACATAGTGTGTGCCCAACTCTACAGTGAAACATCCTAAAGTTACCTCACCCAGAAAAAGAGAAGCAAATATTCAAAACCCCTCATGACATGAAAGATATAGCCCTCCATACGCCCATGCGAACAGGAAAAATTATCTGCAATAAACAGAAACAATATTTCTTTTAGCATCATATTTCAATATGATTAATGAAAAACAAAATGATGGAAAAAAAACTTGACTGCACAATACACCGTGAAAGCATTTTGCTGATAAAAAAAAAAACCGTGAAAGCATTTTAGGAAAAGATGGACTTTTAAAGTTTTAACAGTTGAGATGAAAAAAAAACAGTTTTTAATTTCAGTTTATATTTGGGTAACAACTAAAATTTGCAAAAGGCTTTTTTTTCTGAAAATATTTAACTTGTTATTTTTCAACAACTATTTTCCCTTTTAACTTCTCATACATACTCTCTTTCATATATTAAAGTAATGTTTTGTCTCATCCCAAACAATTATTTTAAATTCACTTTTCAACAACTTTACTCAACAAAAACTCATTATATATACCTCTTATTGAAATAAAAAACGCTGAAATGTATCATAGTTTCACGCTTCCATTTATGACACTCAATATGATAAATATATACACCATCCAGATGTCTAATCATCAAACAACAGAAGGAATTTGAGAAGACTTGCAAACATCCCTAAGCAGCAGAGGACCAATTTTAATAGGTGGTTTTCTACCAATATGATGCTCACACAATGTCATCAAGTGAATTCCACTTTTTTTTTACATCATTTTATCTCTTCATATCCATTACCAACTTCAAATAACTTTGAGCACACGATGGATCTCCTAAAGTCTAAGACTCTTGATGCTCTTCACTTGCTTCACATAAATTAAGATATTAAAAAAAAGCAGTTTACCAAAAGAGCCTTAACTCATGTGGCACCAAGTACCTTCAGAGATTTATTTGATCCTTGGATGAAATCCCTACATTTCCCCCATTTTGACCTACCCTATCCCGCTATTACTACTAGGTCACAGGTCTCCTTTATAACACTTCGTCCAAAGAAGTATTTTCTCAAGATACTAGTTCCACAAATTAGGAACTCAATATACAGTGTTGTATCTCCAAATGAGAAAAAAAAAATTATGGCGGTCATTCAGATCGGTTTGACCCTTCAAAATGAAATAACATAAATTAACATGACCTAGGCACATTAACTAAATTACTACATCGAATTACACAATCTATGGCACTAATCTTTTACCCTCATCTTCGAAAAACAACTGTAATATATCCCAGAGTTGTTGAACACCACAACATGTATAGGAGCAGACACTGAGGCGGAAAATAGGAAACTCGTTTTTCTCATGTTAAAACCATTTGATACGGAAGGAATGATAAACCTTCCAAACATTAAGGATTTAATAAGACGGAATTATCAAATACAATAAAGATAGCAGGGGGCATCAGGTATTCAGCTTAGAGAAGCTTCTTTCTAATCTCATAATTTACTGAATGAGTGACCATGTTTGGTTTCCTGAGAAAAATATCAATTACCAACAAGGTGGTTTGGTATAAAAGACCAAACAAAGCTTTTCATGGATATTCAGTTCAGTTAGACTCCCAAAATAAGTTCCCCTTTAGCTCTCAAATCTTTCAAGTAAATCAAAATAGGCAGTCATTTGAAAATAAGATCACATAAAATATGAGAAATGTCAACTTATTTTGTTGTACAACACCCAACAGCAAGAAACTGATATCCTTTTTGTTATAAAGATCACCTAAAGCAAGTCTTTACCTTCACCAACAAAAACATTTCCATATACACACAGCGAAGAATCAAACATTATTTTCCAAAGGACTCTAATATTGGATAAAAATAATGTGGGACCTGTTAAATAAGGAGTAGGACTCACATCATTTGGTCGAACCCACATGAATGTTACTCAGTAACAACGTATTAACGAGTGTAACTAATGTTCGTCATGAAAATTTAAAAGCAAATTGAGCCACACAAGTATTATATGTAGCAGTTTACGGTAAAGATATCAAAGCACACTTTTGCATCATGAATACTGCATAAAATAATGTTAGTTTTGAAGATATCCCAAATCAAATCAATAACGGAATAGGATAGCATACCTAAATTTCTTTCCAAGAAAAAAAATAAGGCAGGACCTAACTTCATGATGTGTGCTTGTCTGGATGGCCTCGCTTAGATTTGCGTCGCACATGGTGACTTCCACCTCGAGAAGGTTTATTCACTTTCTTATTGCTGCAGACAATAAAAGTCATTAGTATTAAGTTCCAAATATATGTCTAAAGAGGACATACTGATCAAAAAGTAAACTGGTGCACAAATTTTGAAAAATACATTAAAGACCGACCAGAACACAGCTGAAAACACTCTAGCCGCAAAAATAATAGGTAGAGCCAAAAGAGCAGAGGCCTGCAAAATTGACAAAATATTAGTCAATTCACCTAATCACTGTCAATTTTTATAAGGACAGAAAATCATTCATTGCATACCGCAAACCATTCTAACTCTTTAGTAGCAAGAGGTCTGGTGAGCTCATGCTTCTTCAGTGTCTCTTGGACAGTGGCTTGGACCTTCATATAAAAAAAATTCAACACCAAAATAAAAATGCAATTAATCCTTATATCAATACCAGGCATAATTTTCAGCATTTATTGATTAAACAATAATTAGAAAAGTCAACAGAACTCTTTAATAATGTAGTAGAATCAAAAGAAAAAGTCATTCCAGATCCTGGAACTAACATGAATTTCAGTGAGTATGTCATCGAGATATTAAAATCCCAGCTTTAGGTCAGAATCACACTATGATAAATGAAAGGAACTTTAGAAACACTTATAACCAAATCTGTCTTCAGCAACATAATTTCTATGTCTAAATCACATTATAACCGAGCTAAAGTAAAATGCTTTAGCATGTAACAGTAAAAAGACTATGAAATGAGTAGAACCGTATGAATAAAATTGGCTCAGACCAGTCAATCTGACCGGTTAGACAAGAAACTGGTCAAGTCCAACCAAGTTTCATAGTTTGGAAATGCTATTTGAACCAGATCAAAGAAGTACGTGCCAGACAGTTTTCTATGGATGACAGTGTGATTAAATGATTTGAACTAATAATGTTGAATTTTAAAACAACACAAAACACTATTTTTAATGAATTTTTATTATAAAATAAGAAGCTTCTGTTTGCATTCAAAGTGAATTCTCTTGACAACAGCTCACCCGTCGACATTGTACAATCTACCAGGTCTGAATTCTTGAATTTTCACGTTGTGTCTAGCACTGTGCACACAGTTACTAACTCAATCTAAATGTTTACTTGATGGGTAGTGTATTATCCTGCTAAGTGAGGGAATTTTGACAGAAGTTTATTTCAAAGTTTCAGTAATAGGACTTCAATCCAAGACACAAGCATTTTAAAATAAATATTATTAGTACAGTAGGATTTTTATTTAACACAAACATAATACTTTTAATAAAAATTTTAAAAAAATTTATATGCATCACTTCATGTGGTTCAAATAGTGATTCAATGGTTTGACAATTGACCCAATAACTTAAAAGCCTTGACCGAGTCAATGATCAGTTTGGTTGATAACATTCGGGCATACCACTCACATTGCCCCCCTTAAATGAATAAATACACGATGTCAAAGAATAATTTCTCCTTTATTTTCTTTAGTTCTATCATAATGAGTCCTGATAGTACATATAGGGCTCTAACTCTGACTCAAACACCTAGTAAATTTCATCATGACCAATACAAATTCTCTTTTATTTCTCCACAATTCTGATATGCAAATATATCAAGTTGCTTTCCACTATATTTCTTCCTTTAAAAAAAAACAACAAAGATTGATAACTGATTGTGGGAATGGCCAACATTAAATTTCAAAAGACAGACTGCCAACCAAAGTTTATATTGGCAATTTTCTCATAATTAGACAGAGTGCAACAGGAATACAAGTAAAAAACAATAATAGTGCCGATATCAACAATAAATAATAACAAGCAATACGTGATTGCATATACTTCCTTTCTTTAACAAATAAAATTGATTGAAGGAACGGACAACTACATATTTCAAAAGACAGACTGCCCAACCAAAGTTTACTTTTTTCATTTTTTTTTTAAATACAGTGCAAAAGGAAAACATGTAAGAAAACAATAAAGGTGTTTATACCAGCAATAAATAATGATAAATACAATAAGGATTGCACAATTTTTTCAATATTCTAAAAAAAGATGAAGTCTGAAACCTGGCTATGATATGTAGTGGCTGATTCCAAAAACTTCCCATAAACATGAACAACTTTATTTGTGTAGGGCTTCAAAACCACTTGTACTTTATCAACATGAGGTTTAGCTACAACAGCAATCTGATCAATGTATGGCTTGCTGAACTTTCTAGCTTCCTGTCAACCGGTAGTCTTAAGAAACACATCTGCAAACAAAACAAACAAAACAAAAGGATGAATTGAAGAGGTTTGTACCTGATAATAAGGATGAACAAATTCTTTTGCCTTGCTTAAATGGGGAGAAATTGTCTTCCTGGTAGCCTCATAACCTTCAACAGTTTTTGTAGTCAATAATTGCACATGCGGTTCAGCACTTGTTTTCACCACATACCACTGTTCTTTTACAGCAGGGACCCATTTCTTCAATTGAAAAAGAAGACAATTTAGTTTGGCTGGGTATTTAAGAAAATAAAAAAGATATTTACAAACGAGGAAGCTCAAAAATGGATACCAATTACCATATTATCAGGATTAGGGTTAAAAAGAGACAATCCTAAAAAAATTCCATATGAACTATAATTGCAGTATACCACTGGTTAGAAGTATGCTTTTTGGCTGTTCGTTACACTACCACATAAATAGAAACAAGCCCAGCAAATTATAGCAAAAAACGGAGAAGTAAATGGAGGTCTTACAGTTTTAATGATTTCCACATGAGGTTCAGCCCACTTTCCAGCTTGTGCCTTTTTATCTAGGGCCTAGAGTAAATAGGAAAGACATTGAAATAAAGAAACCAATATGACTCGCTTGCAGTGATAAAGAAACAAAATAAAGTGTATTTGTAATAGATTAACATGTCAAAACAAATAACAGAAACAGAAGATTAATAGCCAAAATAACCAAGAACATTACCTTTTGAGCAACCTTTTCCCAAACAGGTTTCCCGTGTTTGTTCCATTGAGTCTCAACACAAGACTGGTAGAAAAATAAAATTCTCAGAACTGGTGAGGAAGGCTCTTCTAACAAATAAGAGGAGATACAACATAGACTCACCTTACTATGAAGATAGTGTACAGCAAGCCAAGGTGGAAGCCAAGCACCGCGTGTCTGATTATAACACCAGTATGAGTCAATATGTACGTAACTGTAATTATTAATATAATAAAAAATTTCGACAGAATGAAATGGTTTTCTAATCTATCATTATTTGTAGCAATAGCCAGCTGCTGCACACAAAAACAAAAAATGGAAAAAGCTAAATGCTACAATTTAACAATTAAATATAAAATATTAGATATGACAACAAAAATATGGTGAAATCATTACATTACACAATCCATTTCAAAATATTAAGATTGTGGAAATTCGTTTTGAACTCAAGATTTTAAGTTTTCATCTTTGAAGGGAATATGGTGAAATCATTACACAAAGCATTTCAAAATAATAAGATATTTTGGACAAAAGATTTTATATTTTTCATATTTTGAAGGGTACTTAGGCTAGGAATTCCAGGTTATGGATATTAAACTGGATCTAAGCAAGGCTAATGATAGTTTGGCATTTGTTTAGAGCTACATCAAAAATCCACAACATAAGTTCCGTCTCATCCTGGTTATCCATGTGTCCGACTTAAAGGTACTAAGGCTGTGTTTTCTATGTTGAGTCACATGCTAGTTTGAGTTACAGGGTTCGACAATGGTTAGAGCTTTCTATTGTCCCTTGCTGGTGTTTGGTGTGTTTGTCAAAGAAAATAGGAATGTCTAAGTGCTGCTTGTAAATGTAGCACAAAATGGTAACCGCACTCAAAGGATCAAATCAAGGATGAACAATGAGATTTTACCTTTACTAATTTATGAAGTTTAAGTTATTACGAGCTTATGGATTCTGCTCATTAAGCACTGAATTTAATTGGAAACCATACATCAGAAACGAGTATTTATATGCACAAGTATTTTCAAATAATATTTTATTTAGTAACATGAACAGTTTACTTTTATTTGACCTCCATTGTTTTTAGTAAAATATAACTTTTTAAGAACCCCAGTCCCCAGTCCGAGGCTAAGAGCCACCATGTTGATCACAAAGCAGTGTACTTAAATGGCTGCTATGGCAGCACAAAAAGCACCATTGCTTAGTCGAATTTCGTGGATCCATAATCGCAACTCCTTCTGCCATTATGGTTGCATCATGCAGCCTGCATTGTCCTGTCATCTCCAACAAGCCTCCACTCAATTGAACTTTAAGTTAATTTTTACTTTTTATGCAATTATTTTTATTAGCATACACCTTGACTTTTTATACATACACAATTTATCTTTTCAAAACTGCTATGCTACTTCAGCTATTTTCTCACGATTTTATCCACAATCCAATCAGTAAGCAATAGCAGTATCACACAAAGACTGAGCCTAAAAGCTAAGCAATGACATCCAATTAATTCATTTATTTTCCTGCATTATTGTTAATAATATGTTGACATTTTTCAATAAAAACCTTAAAACCTTAGCCAACAAAATGAACTATTCGCAATTGTGCAAGACTATAAATAAAATGACAAAGAACTTCAAAGAAATTCTTCAGTTTCAGATAGAAGGCACAACACCAATAATTAAAATGGCTATCAAACTTTACAGACAGGCAAGAATGATATAATGGTGTAGGTAGTCACTGAAATGGGGAATTATTACCGCACTCAACTCTGCTTGTATGACAGCTGCCTCAAACTTAGCCTTCACCATCTCTTCCTAAACAAGAATATTAGGTGAAAATCAAAAGACTTCAGTCAAAAATATCATCAAGCATCCTGCCTGCACAACATAGACAAGAAAATCTATGCACTGACATACCTCAGTAACTTTAAGAGCACGTTCAGTTTTCTGAATCTGTGTCCTCTGCTCCTGGTTTATCTTTTGAAGCTGTGAAAAATGTACTTACTCAGTTCACCGCATCATCCTTAGAATATATTTCAATAACTTGAAAATCGATTACAGTACTGCAGGTAACTAGTGAAAAATAATGGCATAATGTTTTTTAATTTATTTTTTGGAAGTAATAGAGCTCAATAGTAATTCTCTTAGATCTAAAATGAGAGTAGGATCAATCTAAAGCCAACAGCAGTAGATATTATTATCATACCAACTAACAAAAAACTAGCACCTAATGATGATGCTGCAGTGATACACAATACATCAGAGGATGGATGCACGTCAAGCCAAGCATGCACCAAAAAAAAATGAATAGTAAGGTGATGCTGCCTGCTGAGCTCTGACAACTTCAGTTTCTAAAACCTACAGAAGCCTCCAATCAAGGGAATATCCTAATTCACGCTTGCTTGTCAATAACAGCATAAAAACTTCTACACCATGAACATCTCAAAGCAAACTCTATGAAAATTTCCAAATTCGAGGAATCAGAAAATGCAGCATGTATTAAGTCATAGTGGAAAGCGAAAAGCAGAGATAGGCAGGACTATACATGAAAAAAAAAACGGCAGAGTAAGATAGCATGTTGTTCAAAGCTAGAAGAATATAGTTATAATTACAATACAAACGAAGGAGGAAAAAGGAGACTGGCATGTGAAAACCAAAAGGTAGATATGTATCAAATGGAGATTAGCATGCCCTTCTCAATGTGAGAATTGAACATGACAAGGTGCATAAGGTACTCCTACAACAGATCAATTTTATTACAAGACACATTGATAAGAAGGGCAATGAAAAGGAAATATAACTCAGCGAAAGTGTAATTAAAATACTAAAGTATTTACACAAAAATCAACAGTAAATAGTGATTAAGAACTAGTTTGAAGGACAAAAAAATAATGAGATGCACTTAAAGCCATTAGTTAAAACAGAATTGTAGGTAAACGTAAAACTTACATCTTCTAATTTTGAGTTCAAGTCATGAACTTTTTTCTCTAACCCAAGCACTCGAGTTTCCCAGTTCCCTTTCTCCCTGTTTTGTGTTTCTAGTTCCCCTTTAAGCTTGTCCACCTGCATAAAGAATTTCAGAGTCTGCACTTAGAATAATAATCATACAAGACACATCTACTAGCTGATTTATACGTAACCTGATTCTGTAGTTCAACAGCACGTGCATGAGCCTTTCCGACTTGCTCTTCAGCATCCAATGACCCTTTTTTCTAAGAGGAAAAATATTTTTGAAAGTTTTCTGATGTACAATTTATTAACAAAAGAAAAATACTACCAACAATAAAGTATGAGAATGGGATGCTTACATTTACCACCCATACTCAAATTACCATTATTACATGATGTAACAATACCACATCAATATTAATATATATATATATATATATATATATATATATATATATATATATATATATATATATATATATATATATATATGTGTGTGTAATGAAGAAAAATTGTAATTCAGGTCTAGTCCCACACCTGGAGAGAAGCAATATCATTCTGGAGAGACTGTATGGTGACCGATTTATCTTGAATAATTTTTTCTTTCCCGGCCACAATTTCGTCCCTCCTCTTCACTTCTTCCGACTTTTCTCTGATTTCAGATTCTTCAAAACAAAATTAAACACGACACGTATTAGTCATAAAAAGAAACCGAAAGAAATCAGCATATATCCAGATGAAAAAGGTGAGGGAATTGTAACTCCTTGAAACTCAAATGACATGAAACGAAACCATAAAAAGAAGTCATTCCAAACGTAAATCATTAGCAAGTGCGCAAAAAAGTTACTTGTATAAAGATCAATCAACAGCACCCTCTCGCCAACAACATAAACAAACACCAGAAATTGCTATTTAAACACAGCGAGTGCACCTAATTTAAAACTGTGAGCACGACAACACTACGATTCACAATCATAGCACGGTCCTAATTTCAATTGCAGAAAAACAAAAAAATCGTAAACGCGGACTTGCTGGTAACCGAAGAATGCAACTACTAACACCGAAATCTGGAAATGAAAAAATCGAGATTAAAAACAGAGTTAGGTTTTCATTTTGAATAGAAGACGAAAACAGACCTAGAATTCGGATCTTAGAATTGAGTTGATCTAATTGGATCTTGAAGGCAGAGGTATCAGGCTCTGCTACGCTTCCTTCAATGGAAACATCAGCCTCGGCCCCGACGGTGGCGAAAATTAGGGCTACTGAAAACGCTAAGAAGAAGAGCTTCGTAGGCGCCATCGCAATACAGATTTGCTTTGCCGCCAACAAAGCTTCGGAGAAAAACACACCCTCGTCGGTGTTCTGATATTTATAACACCTTCGTCGTTTACAAGAAGCTTTTCTATTTTGCTTTTCTTTTTCTCTAGAAATAAATAGCAATTGAATATTCATGTTTTTCTTTATTATATAGTATATACTGAATATTGATACATACACTCTTCACGCTATTATTGAATCGGTAATTGTCAATAATAGAATTTTTATTTAATTTTACAATAATATCCTAAAATTAAACATTTTCTTTTTTTACTCGGTGGTTTAAGAAATTTCAGAAAATAAAGAAAAAGGGGAACACGAGGTGGGCGTGGCGGATTCTACCTAGCCGCTCGTTGGAGAATCTGATCTGATCTTTTATTTTAAAGTCGACGCGATGTGAACACGTGGCAACTCAGGCCCACCAAAATCTAATGATTCATTCATATAATATTGATGTAAGACATGTTTGTTCACGATCTATTAACTTTTTCAATTTTTCCAAAACCTAGTTAACTTTTTTTTTTTGTTGATAAAGTATTTCTCATTAGTGATTCTCATATTTGTTTCATCTAATCAAATATTCAATGTCTCTTTCAAAGCCTTATGTTGGGATTGAAATAAATTATTTATTATCTTAATTGCGCTTTTGATTCTCATTGTGTTGTCCGTTAATGATTTTATTATCTTATTTTAATTGATTGATTTAACTCTAAAATATGAATGTTGATTCAATACTATTTGAGAAAAAGGTACACAAAAATATTAAATTAATTACATTTTTGTCAAGGTTCAAATTAGCAGAGGTTAAAGTCTTTTTTTTTATTTGCAATAGACTTCAAATAAAGTGGGTTATTATGTGTATACCATTATATTAACGTTTAGACAAATTTAATTACAATAATCAAATGTTAAAAAATTATGTTAGTATATCAAATCAAGAGTAGGCATAGCTAAAAGAATGAGAAAATAAATATAACTAAGGTCACATTATTTCACTATTAAAAACTTTAAATATATAGTAAAAAAATAATTTTATGCAACATCATAAAAGAGAAATGCGGTTGAGTAGTTGTGTTTCGGGGTAGGTGAAGACATCGTGCAAGGGTTTGAAATGGATCACATCACAGAACCAGCAAAAAGTAGTTGACTATTAAGGGTTTTGAAAACATGGGAAAATGTGGTTGGGGAATTTTATAAAGAAAAAGAAAAGTATACTATTTATATAATAATTTGTAAATACTACTTTTTATTATCTTCATTGCGTTATTTATTATACAATCACATGCTTTATCTTTATGTTTTTCGTGTTCAGGATTTTCTTAATAAATTTATTTTACCAAAATATTTCTTTCTCAAAGAAAAAAAATAGCAAGGTTTGTTGTCTAAGTTATTTTATTTTATTATGGAAGTCAATTAACGTTATTGATGCCTATTATTTATTAAATGCTTAGTAGGATAGTATCCAATTTTACAATTTTGTTTGGATGTGTAGCTTAGTATCCGTTTTTTTTTTTTAAATGTTAATTGAATCTTAAGATTTTTAATTAGATTTATTTTAGAAAAAAAATATTAACCCTGCTTGCGATATTGATATTTACAATGATTTACAAAATTAAGTATTGATATTTATATTAAAATTTAATGATAAAAGTCATAAATGAATAAAATTAATGATGTTAATAATTTTTTTTTTCAGATTGACCTAATTAAAACATTTTTCAAAAATTATGGCTTAATTGACACTATCTTAAAAATAAGTATGAATGAAAATAAGTACCATCTATCTAATTAAATTTTTATTAAACTAATGATGTTGATATTTTACGTAAGACATGGTGACTGTGACCACATGTGTTGTGTTGTGGTGAGTGAAAAGGAGAAATGGAAAATTCAATTCTATGGATGGAAACTTGTTTTTGTTTATTCCATAAATAATGAATCGCAGGTTCACGTAACAAAGACATGACGACTCGAGCAACAATATCCAACAGCAACAAAAATGATAGAATTGATTGAAAATGTCATTCAATTGAAAATATAATAAAACAAGTGGAACATGAAAACATTGCCCAAAAATGTTTACAGAAAAATATGCTGCGAACATGCTGAATTTTATATTTTTGGTATGTGAGACGTGTATAATAAAAAAATGGAGATTAATCAAAATAAAAATATTTAAGTATAGAAAATATGTATGATTAATTGCAAAATCATCAAAATTTTACGTCAGATGAAAAATGTCCAAGTTTATATCAAAGTTCGCATGTTTCATTTAATATATATATATATATATATATATATATATATATATATATATAGTATATTACTCGGTCCTATGTGTCTTTGTGACATTTCAAACGATGGTATTGCGAACACAATGGTTTCACGACATTAAAGTTGAAAAACAAAAATACATGACATAGGATGAACTCACGACATTTTTGTGTTATGATTCTACGTCCTGTGTATTACAACTTGTGTCAAAATATACCTGTTTTTTTGGTAATTAACCGAAAAAAATCTTATATTGTGTATTAGGTTTCAACTTTTGCAACTATCGAAGTTTTTACGTTCACAATTGCTTTGTTTGAATGAGAGTTCTTTGTTTTTACACCTCTTTTTTATTAATCGTTGTGAAATTTTTTAACATTCTACACTATTCAAGTTAACATTATTTCTTACTAAAATATCATATTTGATATTATTCTTATCTTCAATATTAGTAAGGGTAAGAGAAAGAGATGATTGTAGAAATTTATATCTAAGGATTGTACTGACATGTACTCATCGGTTAAGGTAATTAATATACATTGAATTCGATAAAAAAAAATACAAAGGTAAATGTAATATTAAATTAAATATGACATAATTACCATTAATGTGATTTTATTTTGTTTAAAAGACAAAAATGTCCATAATTATTGTACATGTGTGTTTTATATTTTATTTAATATTCACCAATACAAGTTAAAAAATAATTAAATGATAAAATAACTATGTTTTAATGTTGTTAAAAATTAAATATAATTAAACATAAGGAAGTTTAAATTAATTGAACAACCAGCAAAAAAAATAGTGTCAAACGTCTAAAAAATTTATAAAAAAAAACAACTAAAATATCAATTTGAGACTTCATTGAATGTCCTTTTTTTGACTTCTCGATAATCTTTTCCAACAAAAAAAGAAAATTAATTTAAAGGAGTAGTAGAAAGACAAAAAAATTTCACAAAAAAATGTAATAATTGCATCACTTAAGATTTTTTTTTTCTTTCAAAACTTAAAAGCATACCTTTCAAAGATTTTGGGTTTTCACATTTGAAACTTTCACTCTCAGAGACTTTTGAAGTGCCCCTAGAGATTTTTTTTTCTTTTTAGTAGAGATCTTAAAAATTTCAAAGTCATTCTTCTACATCAGTACATTTTTATCTAAGAATTAAGAATTTAAAAGAGTATTTTTATCTTTATAAAATTTGTTATATGTATTTATACGATTTTAATTAACGTATTTAATTATTAATTATTTCAACTTTCAATATAAGAATGAAGAAACTAATACAAATTAATTATCAGTGCTCTTAAGACACTAGTTAACTTTCTTCTAGATTTAGAGTTATAAATCATTGTAAGAGAAGTGACGTTATTTTTAACTCAAAATCGTAATTCAATGAAGTATGTTATTATTAAATTTTAGAAACAATTTAATGATGAATGATACCTTAATAGGAGCAATAGTAGAGATAGTAACTGATGGAAATGTTGTTAGTGTGGTTGGCGAAATGATGGAAGTAGCTGAGTTACTTAAATGCTAACGCTAACCTCAATTCTATATTTGTTATTTGGTTGGTTCAAAAATTAATTATGGAGAGGCCAACACATTTATGCCTCTTATTGCTTCAATTTATTTCACTTTTTTTTTTTTTCACTTTTTAGTATTATGAAGAATTACTGAAAACATATGTTCTGTTTCTACTATTGTTTAAACTTTATTAAAAACTATAAACCACCGAATAATCTATTACATGAATTTAGGTCTTACAAATAAGGTTTTGTGAAAACGACAAACATCAATAAGACTTGAACTCAACCATATAAAATATTGACATTACTCTTTACTTAGAACCTTAAAATAATAAATTTGTATATTTTTATATAATATTTTATTTTCTTATTTTTACCTAATAGAACCTTAAAATAATAAATTTTTATATTTTTATATAATATTTAACTTTCTCATTTTTATTTATATAAGACTTAGATTCACGAAATATATTTTACATAATAATAACATAATATATTTTAAAAATACGTCAGTGACGTTTCTGTTTTTAATTTCGTCATTTGGTATGTTACACAGTACACGCAACATATAAGTATTAATTAGTATTACTGTAATAGACAACTTCAATCTATGGTCCATATAAATCACAACTTTAATATTTGTTATTCATAATTTTAAATTGGGTATACCTTTTTTGTTAGTCCAGTAACAGAATTATTCAATTTAAATTTAACATTCGTGTATCCTTTAAATTAAAATAAGTTTTTTATTTATAAAAATATAAATCGTTGTCATATACCAAATATATATTATGTGTTTTAAAAAATGATTTATTTTTTCAAGGAATTCATATAACTTATTAAATACACTATTTTACACAACTTATACCAGTAATAATTTATCTATATGTATTACATGTGTTTCATTGCTCTGTATTTGACCAAAAATTAGAAAGGTTGAAATAAAACTAATAGACACGAAAATAAACGAATTTAAAATAATTGTGTAAAAGTGAATTTTGTAAATTTAATTTTGAGTTTTATGATACAAACAGAGTTAGGTTGGAGTACTTATAAAAAGCAATAATAAATTTTGTTAAATAAGATTGTCAGGAAAGATTGGTAGGTTTTTTTATGTTAGTACATACCTATTTTCTTTTTATGTTTTGTTCATTGTTTTACTTTCTTAGTTCTTATTTTTATTTCCTTTTTCATGTACTTTCAGACTGTACAACACAGGGGCCCATATTTTAGTAATTAAAAAAAGATTATGGCAAAGTTAATTTTACCAAACTTAGCTGGTAAAAATATTGAATTTTCGGTTGAACAAATCATGAACTTAAAAATCATTAAATATTTAAAGTTTCATCAAATATATGTTGTAAAGAATATTTAAATATTACATAATTTCCCCCTAAAATTAGGATTGATTCATGAATATGACAAAAGAAAGAAACAAATTCTTATCAATTATTTTCAAAACTAAATCAATTGGACAAAATTAATTAAATAGTCTAAAATATAAGTCGATGAGTTAGCTAAATTATTTTTAATCCATAAAAAGTAATATAAGTAATTTAATATTTTACTTCAATATATTTATAATTTTTTTCATAATATATAATTTATCTATATTTTATGGAGTGTAATTTTTATTGTGAATTTGGTGTAATTCTCATATTTTATATTTATTTATTTTTAATAAATTTTCATGTAATAACAAATTATTAATAGTTTTGAGATATGAGTTTAATTCAAATATCAAAGTTCATAATTATATCTACCATGAACTTATTTGGAAATAATAATATATCTTAAATTTTATTTGATTTTTTTTACTTATAAAATACTATTAATGATAAACAACATATATTATAAAAAAAATCAAAATTAAAAAAAAAATCAGAAATGAAAAATCTTGAGTCTAAAAAACTTAATATCATTATTTTTTTTTCAAATTATAAAATAGTGAATTAGTGGCATAACATGATTTAACCTACTTGATAACTTGGGTAAGTGGATAAAGTCACCAAAACTTGTCTCAATAATTATTATATTTAATCGCTTGACCTATGCAGTCCAACTCATAATAATAATAATAATAATAATGATGGTTACCGTCAATATAGTTCCATAATTAACCAAATATTGTTTTCTTCAATCATTTCAATGCATCATCTTTTTTAATCTTCACACTTATTTTTCTCAATACTATATGCTTTTCTATTCAAGAGTAACTTTGTTAGAAACATGGTTTATTTAGTAAAAGAGTTTATTATAAATGTAAATTAAATATTTATGTAGTTTAGAGTATAAACCAATATTATTAGTCATGTTACGAAAATAAGTTGTTTTCTTAATTTTGAGTAAATGGTTTGATTTATCTTGTTTAGTTCAATTTAAAAAATAGTATATGTTCGTATTGGCCCATTCTAGTTTGGATATAGTATCAAAAATACTATATACACCTCTATTTTATATATTCGACCTCAATATATTTTTTATTTTTTTATCAGTTAAAAACCTTGTTCGAACTTATAAATAATACTTAAATAAGTTATAACGTTGTTTTGAAATGTTAGTTTGTAATTTGTTTTTATCTTCATTCCTCTTTTGTTTTTTACAATACTAATTAAATTATAATTTTATCACTCTTAAATAAGTTAATTTTCGTTACAATTTATCTTTGGCACAACAGTAGTTAATTATGCATAATGCATTTTGGAACTGAACAACACATTATTAAGCTAACATGCATTTTTTTTTTTTAAGTACCAAATATTGACCAAAATAAAAATAATCCACGTGATACGGGTTACACAATTCATGCAGGAAGAGGGAAAAAAATATATTGAAATTTTAATTTAATTATTAATTGGTACAGCAACAAAACGCGGTTTCTGCACATAAATTACATTAAAAATGGTTGTACCAAAGTATCTTTTTCAAAAGTTTGATTCGATCTAGATTTAATATTATAAATTATATTACGGAGAATTGCAACACATTAGTTAATTTGAGTGTGCGTTCAAGGAAGGTACTGTCTAACGGGACGGAGGTTTAACCAACCAAGTGGATTTTGTAGTATAAGATTTTTTTTTTCTACTACTGTTTTCCACGAAAATATTTTTTTTTGAAAAATATAAAATATTTAATCAGCTATTGTCAAAAATAATTAATTTGATTGATAACAATAAATCTGTTTTAAATTTTCATTTTTTGTTTCTAAATTATCATTCTGGTTAACATTTTTCTACCTCTTTTAATTGTTTATCGCTGCATATATCTCTCTTTTTAATCATGCATATTTTAGCCTAGAACTAGTTAACAACATACATAAAAAAAAGTAGGTAAATTAATTAATAAACTCAGTGCGTTATCTTTTTTTCAATTAGGTAGAAGAAAATCACACCAATTAACTTATAGCTTTGTGAAAAGTGCGTCTCCAAGAAGCTTAAGTGGAGCAAGAAATCACAATATTATACAATCAAATAAAATTATTAGGACGCATACAAAATACATCTAAGTGTTAATGTCAAAACAAAATGTTAGAGTTAATTATTATATTTAAGATATTACGTACTTATTTTAAAATTCCAAAATCTTACTACGATTTTATTTTAAAAAATGAATTATACCGAACTCGTAAGTAACATGTGATTATGAAATATACGGGAAACAAGAAGATGAATTATATTGTTTAATTAGTGTATAGGTAATTAATTTAATCATACAAATTAAAAGAATTGGTAAAATACTTGTTCTTACAAGGTCTCGACGAAATAAGACATATTACTGTAGAGTGTTGAGAACTAGGACACAAACGCAGTTTCAACTACTGTTTTATATATTCTAAATCTTGGTTCACTGTATCGAAGCCATGACAAGTTTACTGACATATACATACAATATATATATATATATATATATATATATATATATATATTTTGCAGGATATTAATTATTCTTTGACAGAAACTAAGTGGATCGAGTCATAATTCAATGGTGACATTTGGACTATTACAATTTTAAGTAAAAAGAGTTACGTTTTAACTAATGATTAAGGTTTTTGGTAGAGTTGTCAAAACGGGTAATCTGCTCCGATCCGGCTCGATCCACCACAGGTTGATCACTTAGTGAACCAACCTGACTCACTTATTAGCGAACCAAAAGAATTTCAACCTGACTGGTCCACCGCAGGTTGGTGGGTTAAACGGATTAGTTCATGAGCTCACTTAATTAAAAAAAATACAATTTTTTTTTATTTTTTTTTGAGTCAAAACTAGATTATAATTCTAATTAAAATCTAAATAAACTTTAATACAATCCAAATACAAACCAAAATCACAAAAATACAAATTATCTATGTGTTGGCTAAAACAAAAACCTAACATGACCCAAATACAAAGTTCAATTTAACAAAACATACTTGTGTGACCCTTTATTTGCGAGTTGGTTAGCCAATCTGGCTCACCACGGATTTAACTCGGGTGAGCCAGGTTCTAGGTGAATCAGGTCAAAAATCAACTCGTATTGAAATTTGTAAAAAAATTTCAATACAACCTGATTTGAACCCGTGATGAACTGGGTTGACTCGCGAGTTCCAACCTATTTTAACATCTCTAACTTTTGGTACATGCTAGATCCTAACAATATATATATATATATATATATATATATATATATATATATATATATATATATATATATTATCCCCTTGGTGCAATCAATTTGCATGCCAGCTGCATAGAAACTCTATAATGGCAATGAATGATTAGTGTTATAATATAATTGATGGCATTTGAGTGATTTGGTACTTAAAGAAGGGTGTAATGTGACGGGTGTAACTATAAAAGAGGTTGTGATAACAAAGGTATGTGGAGAACTTGATAAATCATAACATAGTAAAATACTTGTGTTGTTGGCGAAATGGGGATAGCAGAAGTGTGCTCCAGGTTCATTGGGGACTTTTTACAAACACTTAAAAGCTCGCCAAAGAGGTCAGAGTCTTCTGACCTTGATGAGAGTGAGCATGCATGCAAAGGTGGGAGGATGGTGAAGCTGGACGAGAAGATGGTGGGTGCCCTGGTAACAGTTTTTGGCATGGAGAGCAATGGAAGAATCAAGAAGGAGAGTGCAAGGGAAGTGGTGGAGAAGCTTGGTTTGGGTTCAGGAACAGGGTTTGAGCTTGGTGAGTTGATGGATGATGAAGTGCCTGTGGAAGAGGTGCTTGGGGAGTTGGAAGACGTGTCGAAGCGCAGTGAGTTGCTGCATGAAGCTTTCAAAATCTTTGATGAAGATGGAGATGGATACATTGATGCAATGGAGTTGAAGAGGGTGCTTGATTGCTTAGGTTTGGACAAGGGTTGGGATATGAATGCCATTGAAAACATGGTGAAGGTTGCAGATTTGAACTTCGATGGCAAGGTTGATTTTGGTGAGTTTGAATTCATGATGATGGGGTAGCGCTTCATGAAAAAATAAAAATATATTCATTCATTTTTGGAATAATTATTCAGCACCCAATTGTACATTAATTGATTTATCTTTTTTTTTTTTCAGTTTTTTTCTTTAATCTATCTTGCAATTCTATACAAAGTTAAAATTTTCACTCGCTTAATTTTTTCAACATCGTTGGAATCAATGTATAATTTATTCATAAGGATACTTTGCTTAAGCGAATTACTCGCCACTTAATCCCACGATGACAGGTGTTTTGCACATGAATTGGTATATTGGATCTAACACAATATTAAAATGAAAAAAAATGATAATAATATACTAATTTATTCATTTCATTACTGATCTAAATATTATAATCTTAGGCCGATTCACACATATCAAGAAAAAAATAATTAAATAAAATTTAGATACCGTGCCTTTGTAGTTATTTTATTTAGAATTAATTTTTCCCCGATTTGTCTAATACAAATTTTAATATACATGTTATGTTACGAAGTTGAAACTCTCTGATTAGGAGTAATGTAAAATTACTTGAGAAGTTTATGTTCTATTCAAAATATTATATTACGTCAAGTATGGTATTTTGTATGGGCAATTTATTTGGCTTGCTATCATCAATACCGTATTCAACAGTCTTAGAAAGTGCTTATATATACATCACACAGTTATTTTTATCTCATTTTTTTTAACTTTAAAAAATCCTGTGGCTTCTTCCAATATAGGCTTAGAGTAACTCTACGATACATACATACACACACATATAATTATAAATATAAAATGCTAGAGCAAATTTAATCATGAAATACTTACAAATTAATTTCAATTAATCCGAAGTAACAATATTCTTACAAAAAATGAGCTATCAGACCAAAATTCTTCGTGACTTTGATAATGAGAAAAGGGATTAGATCTAAACAATAATATAAGAGAGGTATTTTATGTGGGATATTTAAAACTAATTATGTCTAACGTATGAATTAGAGACATAATTTTACCTCAAAATTTGATAAGATATCTGACATAATTTTTTGGTGTTTTTTTAAAATTTCATTGCTTTTGGCTTAAAATTTAAATTTAAAATATAAAAAATGCCAATTAAAATTATCTGGTTTTGTATGTATATTAAACACAAATGACAACATTATACAAAATGCCATAACCGCAAATGATCAAGAAAGTATGAAATATATACATAAAGGTTTGGTAAATTTCTGTTTGGTATAAGAAAATATTTCAGAATTTTCTGAAAAGTATCTATATGTAAACCAAAAGGCGTAAATTTAGAAAAATACCTAAAGTATATGAAAAAAAAAAACTTAAAAGGAAGATGAATTTTGAAGATTTCGGTTCTCTGATACGTTCACCTATTGGCCAACATATTCATTTTCTCACTCCATTTTGATTGAGTTTCAATTTGAGTTTTTTATTACAAGTTATGAGTGTTTAAAGTTTTTCTATATCATTTTTTTTATCTCAAAATCTATCGATATTTGTGAAATATAAGGAATGTACTATCAAATAAACACTAAAAGAACTTACTAAGAAAAAAACTGGATCACAAATCAACTTCTCACTACTTTTATTGAATTTTACAAAAATTGGATGAATAGTAAAAATATAAAAATACAGAAAAATAGATATAACAAATTCAGGATACGGAAAGTGAATATGAAAAACAAAATGATTAAAAATAAAACATAACAGCAACAAATAGTGAATGGAGACATTCACACATGGTTATAGTTAAAAAATAAGTACAGTTTCAATTTTAATAGTACACTTCGATGATGTACATAGACCCACTTGAAGCTGCAGAAACTCCGATCCAATAAGAAAAGCCTCCTCCATCACGAAACATCATAATAAGCATCAATTTAAATTACAAAAACAGTCTCCAAAACATGAATTATAAGCAGAGAACGTAGATAAAAGATAATATATGTATGTTTAACCCTAACATCCCATGAGAACCCAAAAGTTTTTTAAAGTTTATGTGTTGTATTTTTAGTGACTTACGAAAATGGATGACAGCAAAGTGAGATATTTGTTTTTATACAATTACAACAAGAAGACAAAATGGATAAAGCAACCAAGTCCTTTTATACAAAACTAGATACAACAAAACCAAGAAAGACACCATTTTAAACAGGCATCATTAACAGAAACAAAGCAAAGACACAATAACATACCCTACTGATCTAACAAGACAACACGTAAAACATAGAGCTGATCAATCTACTGGGAGGATACTAAAGAGTCTAAAAAGGTGGCCAAATACTCCCACAACTCATGCCATCGCTCATAACTCCGTTCACATTGTTCATGTCGTTGAAATTCATGTCCAAGTTTCCGAGGTCTGAATTCTGTACACAAACTGTGGCATCGTTGTATGAGCCATCATTTCCATGCACGGTGATGGTTGGCGAAACCTGCGCCATGCGGCGGAGATTGGTCGTGTTCAGTGGCGGGGGTGTGTTCATTTGACACTGTGTGGGAAGAAGCTGATTGTTTAACGTAGTGAAAGAGCCTCTAGTCACCATGTCCTCTGCTAACTTCACCTACAAGTGTATATTCATTCATTTTCCCTCAACCTTGAATGAAAAAACTAGATGTTATTATTCAGCTTTCATCAACCTAATAATACCTTAGCTCTCAAAGCTTCTACGTCTGATTTCAGCACCCGGTTGTTCGTGTCAGCCTCACGAAAATGTTGACTAGCATCATTGAACTGCTTGTATAGGGTTGCGTTTTCCACTTTTAGTTTTTCAACCTGACACACCAAAATTAATATTTCTCGTGCATTTTATATCAAATATTGATATGAGAATTTTAATATCATTCCCTTGTTAAAGACTTATCAAATACCTGCAACTCTAGGTCAGCCAGCTGCGCTTGTTTTCTTCTTCTTGACCTTCTGGCAGAATTGCGATTAGAAACCTTCCTAAAATTACAATGAAATTTACAATCTCAGTGAGCTTTAAAATCATCCAAGATACTATTTAAGATGAAATTTTTCGTTGACACTTAGGGTAGGAGGGAAAAAGAGTATTATAGGTTTTTATATTTTTTAAATAAAAATCAACTTTTTATTTATTTTCTTCTCTGGTGAGGACTTTCATCTAAATAAAATGTAGTTTTCATAGTTTGATTTACCTTCTAAGACGTTTCAATTCAACTGAATTTGTGCTCTGTTCACAAGGACCATCTTCATCAGATGGGTCAGAGGAACCACTTGTGGTTCCTTTCGTATGATTCTTCCAGCCCTCTGGTTTATTAGCTGACACTGGACTACCAACTGCCCAGTTTTCAATTCAATACAAAATGTTAAATTCAATAAATAAACTATAATTGGATGAGAGATAAACAAGAAAATGTTGTAAACATAACAATTCTCTATATTACGGGTTAAGGATTAATAATATATCTATTAGTATATTACAGTGCTCATACCATTAGCAGTGCCACAAATGGAAGATCGGGAATCTATTGTAGCAGTGATGGTGGAATGCTTGGGAGTGAGGTTTTGGGAAGAAAAAGGATCTGTCAGTCCACAAGTTGAAAATGAAGTCATAGCATCCTGCAATTACAGACGAATATGGTTAAGCTAGCTGAATTTTCATACATCATTTTAGTCACTAAAACTATCTTTTTCCCTTTTTTTATCACTTTGTCCTTGCAGAGTCTTTTTTTTATTCCTTTTCTTCTTTACATGCAAAACAGCAATGGAGCACATGCACCAAAAATAAGCCACAGGAAATAACAAAGCAATATTCCAACAACTCACAAGCTTCAAAACCGGGTCCACTGAGATAGAGGCAATAATATCAAAGCTTTATAAAAAAGATCTTTGTACTTGTGCTTTTGAAGAAAATTATGACGTCATTCTATTAATAAAAAGAAGAAAGTGTTTCATTTGATTATTGGTGATTTTTTTAGTTTAATGTTTTGGAATTCGTAAACAGGTCTAATGTATTAAATGTAAATTAATTTCCTTTGTTTAGGATAAATTTCATCATAATTGAAAAAAATAATTCAAACATAATCAACCAGATATACATTAAATCGATTGTGGTCGAGTAATACGATCCATAATGCATTAAAAGTTTAAAAATAATTAAAATTGACAATTTCCACTATTCAAGAACAGCAATTAATTAAAGATTCAACCTTGAAATTATGTTCCTAACCTTTAGATCTATTATAAAGTCTAAAATATAGGGTTGGTTTTTTTCAAATTAGGTCGATCCAACACGTTATAACGTTTCTACTTGCTAGTCAACTTAGTTGAGTTTTACTCGAACAAAACTTGACTAATTCCTCCAATTGCTACATGAACCAAGGATTTAGACTTAATTGAGATTTACTCCAACAAATCTGAAAATTTTTGTTAAAACTTAAAATAATTAAATTGAGCTGATTTAGGTTAATAGGGTCATTGACTCAACCCAACTTCCTAAACATTTTTTTTAATTAATTTTGATGCATGGATACTGTAATTTTTTTTAATGTATAACATATTTGAGTATATATTAATTACTTGTTTAATAGTTCCATTTATGTTAACAATTTAAAATCATTAAATAATAAAATAATGTATTGATACAAGGGTCAAACATTTTTACTTACATATATTGAAATGTAGAATTACTTTTTGTAAGCATCCCTCAAAATAGAATCATATGAAGGCTTATATACCAACCAAACAAAGAGTGGTTGAACGTGTTATTCCTATTTGCTACTTCACAAAAAGTAACACCAGTGAATCGTAACCCAAGGATTTCAATTCTTTCGAATTTAGTGATTATGAAATATTTCATGGCGCCATGTACAAATTTAGGCAAATGGTAGAAGCTTTTAATCATAGAATAAGTTGATATCATCATATTAATATTAAATAATGGAAAATGAGTTTCCAGGAGAAAAAAAGAGAGTTGAGAAGCTATTGCAAATATGTAAAAAGTTTAGCATATAATTTTATGTAATATTGTGTACATATACGCAACGCATAAAGATGCAACAAAAAGTTAAGAAAGAAAAGCAAGGGTTTTTCTTTACGTAATTGTAAAACATTATTTATCAACCGAACAATTTTCATGACAGTCCACTTGAATAGACAACAAATATTTAACAAACTAAGCATATATTAATTTAAAACCATGAAAACTACCTACCGCATTTCGATTAAAAATAGTTTCGTGTTATTGTTGTTTGCTTGGTCACTTTTTATGGTACAATTTTTTTTTCGTAATTGCCTCGTCACTTTATATAAAGCTTTTCCACACTGTTTTTTTCCTTTTAATCTGCGGGCGGAGGTAAAAATAAAACTACTTCTAGAAAAAACAACAGAACTACATTATTATATAATAATAAATATTTTCAATGATTTTCATACAGTTGTTTTATACACTCCTTAAGTATGAACTATTATACAATCATGCACGAAACTATATGACCCAATAATAAATAATAATAATAATAATAATAATAATAATAATAATAATAATAATAATAGAATATTTTTATTGATACATTAAGGAAAGTCGTGGCCGCTATTGTAATACTAATCATTGAAGTAAGCTACAACTCTATATAATAGGTTACAATAAACAACTTTTCAATAGTTTCTGCTATTCTTTTTTTAAAATGTTCATGAAAATCTAATTGACAAGCAAAATAAGATACATAAATATTTTTCAAAATTCTAATTACTCAATTAAAATTTGCCTCATATGTACCTATGTTCTGATTGAATATCCATGATACAGATTAGACAGGTGAAATTATTGTGCAAAATAAATTTATAATGACCATTGGCAAAGAGACACGAATATAGCTTGCGAAACTGTGGATGCACTCAGGGCAGTTGCAACAAATAGAAAGAACATCACGGGATGGGACCCACTCCATAGGCAGAAAGACAAATAAACCAATATTAAAAAAGAAATTTCTCAAAGTCCTGCGTTCACACAAGTTCTCAACACAACCCAAGAATGGAGCAGTCCACATCACCATGTCTTCTTCACGAACAACTTCACTCCTCCACCTTCACTCACGCACTCATACCTCCCACTGTTTTTTTTTTTTCTTTTCTGTTTTCGGAGAAAGTAACTTTCCTTTCACCTTCACAAATCACTTCACAATAATTAGTGCCAGCCACAACACTATTTCTCCAAACATCTTTAAAAATCTTTCTCTTATTATATGTCCTCTTTCTATAAGTAGAACATTTTGTTCATAACTATATCACTCTCCTCCTAAAGATCTCTACGCTGAAAAACTATAAAGAATTAAACTACAAGACAAATTTAATTAAACAAATCTCGATCTCAATAGAAGTCTTGCGTAAAACAGAAATACATAATTATTATTAGTAGTAGTAGTTTATTTTTATGGAATCGTTTAGTCTTTCTGTTATTACTATTAAGGAAGCGTTAGGCGCACGCGGATTACTTTCTATGGAGAACCGTAATAGGTTTTCAGTTTAGGTGGCTCGAAGGTGTTTCCAGTTTCAGAATTGAGTGTGAGAGAGTAAGAGAATACTGACCGGTAATAGATTTTGGAAAGCGGCGAAGACATCGGTTCCGGCGAGGTTCAGATACCGGAGCTCGTCGAGATTAGGGAAGTCGTTATCGAGATCAGACTCCGTGGTCGTCATCCTTTGGAAGCAGCCGTGGCCGGAGAAAACCGACGACGGCGTGAGAGATTGTTGCGACGCAGCCAGAACGTGGCCGGAGATAGAGCGTTAACAGTAGGAGAGAGAATTGGGAGGGAAAAGGGAATGAGAGTAGCAGCTTCAGGGGTATAAATAGAAACCCAATGCGCATAAACAAATAATTTTTTATTAAAAGAAAAGGAAAGAAAGAAATATTGGGCGGCACTTGACATTGAAACAAACCAGAAAGTTTTTTTGGTGATTGAAATCACGAAAGTGACCTAATCCATCACGTGTAATTACGTGCTCCAACCGTGACTAGAGATTTTTCTAGAATCGAATCTGGACCGTCTATCTTGAATCGGGAAGCTCTCTATACTGCCACGTGGCAAAGTGAAAATTACAGGTGGGGCCAACTTATATTTCTCCTTTATTTTCTCTTTTGATTTGTGTACAGCATTTAGAATGGGTCCCTCTCAAGATTAGAATATTATGTTATAAAACAATTAATATATGATTGATAAATTCATTAATCTTGTCGTCGTATACTTTTCTCTTGCAATATTAATATTATAAAATATTATTTTCAACTATGGTATTTATGAAACTATTACATATTCCATTTTTTAAATTAATTAAAATACACGCTGAAAATAGTTTTGAACATAGGGGAATAAAGGGCATAGAGTAGGGTAGGGAAGGAATAGTTTTGTAAAGAATAATAATGGCACGCTTTTGATGTTGTTCTGTTTCACATTATATAAATAATAAATTCTTAAATAAATTAATGGTTATTTCAAAAAGATATTAAATTGGTTAAATTGGTTTCGACTCGTGATTCAATTTGATTTAACACGAGTTTGAATTGAATTGGAATGAAAAAATTTCATTTCATTGTTTATTAAGTGAATTGATTTAAATTTGATTCACTTAATACATTGGTTAAACAAGTTTAAATTAAATTGATTTATTTAACTTATTAATATGTTTTTACAATTTTCAAATCTTTTCTATTATAGTTATTTATTTTTAATAAATTCGATTGAGATGACTCTTTTGTAGTTCAACGTTTGATAAACTAATCCGTTAAGTCGGACTGGATCTTTAAGACTCTCTTGTACATTGTATCTTTTGATAAAATATTTGCATAAAAATTTATGCAAATAATTATAGTTTTTTAGTATGTTTTAAGAAAAAAGAATAATTAATTTTGGATGTTTGATTGAGTAATAATGAAAAGTTTGTAGTTTTCTAAATTTATCAATGGCTTGTTAAGGGCGGTTTGACTTTGATGAGCAACAAGTGGCGAGGGAATTTCATTCTGTGAAAATGGCGAAGGGAGAAATGTTATGTTATACACAACTTGCACCTACTCTTGTCCAAAACAGAGAGTAGAAAGGGAAATGCATACACACACACACAATATTCTTTATATAAATGAAATATAGAAAGTTAAACATGTGGTAAACCAACTTTATTTAAAGTTAATATACATTAGGATCAAAAATTGTAAACTTTATTTTCAATTGTTATCGAATAATAATTTTGTTTACATTATGATGAAATAGTAAAGTCAATAAGAAAACTTTCATATATTTATATAATAAAGATGAAATCGCAATCTGCAAAAGCACGCGCATCATAGGTTTTGTTCTTTGTGTTTCTTGAATGTGAAAATAATTTATAAAACAGGTCTATTCATAAAGCACTTAATAATGAAGGAGTTGGTGTGATCTATCACGGAATAAGAATATCTAAACAGTATTTACTATGGTTGGCAGTCACAATCTTAATCACAGAAAAGTACAAATATGACCAAAGTGGAAACCAAAATATCCCTCCAGAATTCAACGTATTTTTATCGTTAATTATTGGATATACGTGTATTTTAGAGTTTTATATTGTTTAAAAATCAAATTCAAGTACAAATGTCTTACCTATTAGGTTTATAGAGAGAGTTTCATTAGAGAAAACAAACACCAATGAGACCTGAATCTAATCACATAAGACATTGACACCACTTTCAATCCAAAACTTTAAAAGAATAGATTTATAAGTTTTCATCCTTATATGATACTTCACTTTCCCATTTCTACTTAATATAGAACTTAGACTAGCAGTTGAATTTCTAACATTAACAAACTTGAAATCGAAATACAAACTTTATAAAATCACGTTATAAAATGAAGTTTACACATATTTAAATTGATCTTAGAATGGTTTGTGTGAGCAAAAGACATCGATTAAAAATGGGGTAAAAGTGTGAGTGGGAGTAAAATAGTGTAATGAGCCAATAAAATTGCGGTCGAAAACGAAGAAGAAAAGGCAGTGCGACTTTACTTTTGGAAAAGCATTAAAGGGAGTTGTGTTGTGTGGGTTGACGTGACTATGGCAATAAGAAGTAAGGAAAATGGCATTGGCAAATAGAAAGTAAAAAAAGTGAAGAAGGAGCAAGGAAGGGGGTGCGTTAAGCAATTTAAAAAGTGGGTTTCTTAAGTATGAAGGTGTTGTTAAAGTAATGGGGTTTGATTGGGACAAGCACCGACCCAAAGCAAAAAGTTAGGGAGATTGTAACATAGATGCTTTATGGGTGGTGTTAGAAAAGTAGGTTAAGTTAACACTTTCTCTCACCTCAAAGTAAAGGTTACTCCTACCTATTTCTCCAGTACAAATCTTGAATTTGTTACATTTTCTCTTCAAAATATATTAATATTAATATTTTTAAATATTTTTAAATATATTTTAAAATATTTTTTGTGTTATCATTTTATTTATTGTTGACTAAACTATATATATATATATATATATATATATATATATATATATATATATATATAACGTTAACAAATGTTTCCTTAATTTTGTTAAAATAATTACTTAATATATTAAAAAATATTTTACTTTTTCTAGTCTTATATATTTATCTTCTTCATTATATCGGTTTTACTAATCTTACTAATCCATACATTATTTAGTTCTATAAGAATGGATGATCCGGTCACCGTGTTCACACGTTAAAACCAAACCAAACCATCTCCTAATACTTTGTTTGTGCAATGTTGTTGTTGTATCTGATGGGGACAAATGAGAGAGTAATGAGATTGCATTTTGCACTTGTTGCTTTTTCCTTGTCATGTTCATATTCATATACATTTATAACAATTATTCTTAGCATCTTCCACCATGCTTCTTTGTTCTGTCTCTTCTTCAGATATGCCACCTCACAACCTCTTCTCTGTAACTTCTGCTTTTCATTGGCCCAGCTTTAATCAGACCACCATTGCATTCGTTTTCTTTTTTGCTAGGAGAATCATGGATACTTTTCTAACAAAATAGTTATCGACTTTATTAATTACTAGTATTTGTTACATTATCTGAAAACGTATTCTTTTTATATTAAAATTAATATATTTGAAAAAATATAGAAAAAACATACAGATTTAATAAAAATATTTAAGTTAAATATATTTTTAATTCTTAAATATTAATACGAAATTAGAATTTGTTTTTTCAAATTGATAAAATTTGATCTCAAATTTTAAAAATAAATAGATATAATAATTCTTATAGTTTAATCGGACTAAAATTTTAATACGTGTCAAATGGTATTTCAAATTAGAACTCGTGTTGTTTATATTTTTTAACATAATATTGTACTCATTTATTTTTTAAATTTAAAATTTAAAATATATATAAATTTTAAACTTAAACAAATTCTAATCGGGAGCTAAATACAAAACTATAAATATATTTAATCTAAAAATTTTGAACTCGTTGCAAAATACTTTTTCATATCTATTTTCCAAAAAAATTTATATTTTTTACCGATTTATGATTGCAAGAAAGAAACTCCTCTTTATTATGATTATGAGCTTATTGGTATTATGATTGTTCATCTGTTATTTATATAAATGTTCAATTTCAATGGAGGGAAATGTGCAAAAGAAATTGTGATGTAAGAATTTATTTATATAAATGTTAATTAAAGATTTACCAGCATTCATCTTTTAAGGATTAATGTTTAAAATTATATTTAATAAATATCATTAAATTAATCCAGTTACTTACTCTAACTTGTACTAATAATTGGAACACATATCCTTGTTTATTGACAATAAAAAAATAATTAAATATTGATTAAATATCATAATATTTATTAAAATAAAAATATTAGTAAAATGTATATTAAAATAAAAAATCTAAATGATCACAAAACGTGTATGTGTAAAAAGTAGCAAAATATTTTATTTTTAATAGCTATCTTCTTTCTATAAATAATAAAGTAAATAAAATAAATCATATTGATAAGAATAAAACGATATATATATATATATATATATATATATATATATATATATATATATATATATATATATATATATATATATAATTACAAAAACAGATGAACGAAGGATTTAATAGTTATAACTTATAGATGATAGCAGAAAGGTCTACAAAATTATTATTTAACAATTGTAAGTTTGTAAGAGAAAAGAATGAATGATACCACTGATAAAAGTTGAAATATATTAGAAGCTTCTGGACCTTCGTATGTGCACGTTATGGGTTTGGTGGAACACATAGTTATGGGTTTGGTGGAACATATAGTTGTTCCACTCACAAAGATTTAAAGCCCGATTATTTTATTCCTTTTTCATACAAATATCACCTTTTGTAAAATTATTTTTAAACTTTCTGGGCTTTTTCAACTTTTAAGAAAATTTAAATATTTCAAAATAATTTTAGAGGTACCAGTAAAATTTGTGCTTCTTTTAAAATTTAATCTATATTATTATAATTATAACTATAGTCTTATTGTCTTTTCCTATGGGCTTAAGATAACTGCTTATAATGGTACTGTACTGGTTCATGTGTTTTGGACCTTTTAGTTCATGAAATGAATGATTGTGGTTCATGTGTTTTGAACCTTATATTTAGATTAACACTTAACTTACTAATAAACTTTTAAGAGTTTGAAGAGACATGAGTTTCTATTGATGTATGTAATACTTTAACCACCCTAAAATAAAGATAATATAAGATGATAATTGTATAGGTGAGTTTTATAGGACTATAATTTTAATACTTAAACCAATCTCATTATAACTTTTACTCACTCATTTTGTGATTTGAAAATTTTATCGATAAATTATTTATTATTACCAGTCATTATAGGACGATAATACTATGTCAAATATTAAAGAAAACATATATTGTTCTGTGAAATTTAATTGGCAGGTTAGAAAAAGTTTGATTGGGAAGTGGGAGGCAGCTGTAGAAACATAAATGGATAATTTTGAAAATTTTGGAAGGTAAAAAAGATTATTTGACAGAGCTGAATTAAATATTTTACTTGACTAACCATCCATGTCATAAATTTTCCTAATCACAAGTGATGTAAGCATAGCATACCAACGTAATACCTAAAGATTCTAACAATCATCCCAGAAAGCAGCACACACGTATTTTTATGATAAAAAAGGTTAGGCAAGTGGCAATGACCACCAAAGCCCTTTAAACGTTCGAAGCCACCGGGAGGGGTCTCCCACAATTGAGTTTAATAGCAAAAGAAAACGAAACAAGTGATAAGTTAGTCACCACTAATAAGAAGAAAACTGCAACAGAATGTGACAGGAGAGTAAAATAACCAGAGAGCTCATGCCATTATCTTGGCAGACCTAACATAGAGACTGTCGACAACTTTTCCAATATTGGAAATGGTCTCTAGAGTTGCAGGGTATATAGCATCAGTCTTGGGATCGTCAAATATGACAAGGCACCCAGCACCTTGATCCAATGTTCCAGCAAACTTCTTGTCCAAAATCATCTGAGACAACTTTCGCTCCACATGATCAACGGGAAGTTCAATAAGTTCAGCAATATGTGCAATCTCAACCCTTGAGAAAGGCTCAATCAATCTGCAAAGATTCTGCTCCAGTAAGGTATCGTACAAGGATGAAAGGTGCCTGTGGACAATTGGGTCTTCCTCCAACTGTGCCTTGTAGTCCCGAAGAGCAATTTCAAACAACCTAAGGGACCGCTTAGAGTGTGCATCAGCAACAGCTTTCATTGCATCCAAGTCAGGCCCAAGATATTGCAGTCCTGCTTTAGAGGAAATAATTCCTCCCACATCATCAGCTTGATTCACCATGATCTTACACAACAACATATATTTCAGGCTAAATACAGCCTTGGGGTCATCAAGAGCATTGAATGATTCAAAAGCTTCAAAGAAGTAGCTATAAGCAGTTTTATAATCCTTCTCCTCAGCATGAAGTATTCCACTCTGCAGATCTATGGCCCCTTGTTGAGCTGGAGGCACATAAATAGCATTTGCAGCTGTTCTTGCAGCCGTGAGAGCAGCTTTTGCCTTAGGAAGGTTTCTTAAGGAGAAATGCAGCTTGCTCTCCAGCAAGTCTATGTCAACTAGAAGAAGTTTGTCATCTAATCTCCTAACCTCTTTGACCAAGCCAGAGAGAAGAGTCAAAGCTTCAGAATACTCCTTATTTTCCATCAGAAGTGCTGCAAGTCTTGCCTCAACACGTTGTCTCAGAAAGGTACGCTTTTCAGCACGAGTCCATTGCACCATTTCTTTACAGAGTGCAATTTGAAGATCAGACGTCCCAGGTATTTTAGCAACCGAGTCAATAATTCCCCTAACAATCTTTGCAGTTTTTGCCTTGGGTATCAAGGAGAAGAATGGCCTCAACTGAGTGAGAAGGCTGCGCAGATCCTCTCCTCTATTCTCTTCCGTGAGATGCTTAGTGAGGAGTGTGATTGCTTGCTCTTTCATACGCAGAGCATCTGGTGAAGAAGAAGGATCATCAAGTACCCGATAAAGAATGGAGATGGCCTCAGTTGGGCTTGCGGCCTCATTTGCCAGAACAATTGACTCAGTAGTGGCAGGAAGATAAGAGGAAGACATTGCTCCTGCTTTGAGAAACCCTTGCAAGAAAACATTAGTAAATGCAGAGGACCATTTAAAACTAGAAAAGTGATGAGTGGAAATTATTATCTCATAATATCGCCAGTCATTAAAAATTGGACAACAGTAAAATAAGTAGGAGACTACTTTCGTAAAGAAAAAAAAAATGATCACATGAAAGGGCAAAGGATGGCAAACTGATCAGGTTTTAATAATTTTACATTATTATACACTAATGAGTTTAGATAGATTGAACATTTAGGTCTCATACACCAAGACGAATTGTGTAAAAATTGATCACCCTTCACTGTTGTTAAAATTGGTCACATTAATTAAATAGATGTTTATTAGTCTTTTTTTTTTGCAGGATTAACTCCACCATAAAGTTGGGCACAGAATAAGAATTAGGAGATGAGATTGTATTATCATAGAGAAAATTAGGAAGATACAATTATAGTAACTAACAAAATAGTAAGAGCAACACTTGCTCCCAGTCAAGGAAGCAAGATTTTTCCTAAGCTTTAAGCAAAATAAATTAAAAGCAGACGGATATGCCCTCCTGACCTGACTCTTCAATTCCAATATTTAACAAATTACAAAGACCTGTTTCCTTTAAGCTCAAACTAACTACTCATTGGCAAGCACTACGGACATGCCTCAAAAGAGGCATCATATAGCACCACAAGTATGAGAACCGAAGAACAATATTTTATAACAACCAAAATTAAAATTCAATAATTTTTATAAGGACTTAAATCAATAATGTTATTTTTGAGAGACAAATACAAAGAAAAATTTTAAAAGGACCAAAATAAAAAACACAATTATTTTACTTTACAAGGAATAAAAGCATATTTAAGCCTAAACTTTATTAGGGTATAAATGCACTGAAGAAAGGAAGAGATATTCATTTATCGTGAAAAATCATCACTAAAAAAATCATATTTCATCCCTAGTTTAACAACCTAAATAAAATACGAGAGTAGAGATATATTAGTAGCACCTTAAGAAGAGAATACGGGAAAGGAATGAAAAGCTTGATGCTGGATGAAAGAACCTTGGATAACTGGATTATCTAAAAGACACCATGGCACCATGGCACTATTATCAACATAAACCTTAATGCTTCTAGATTGAAGCTCTAACCAATTATTCCATGGAGAAAGACGCCATTAAAAACCATAATCACTAAAAGCTTAACTGAGGCGTTAAATAGCACTCTGTACAGCGAGGTCCAACAAAGACGTTTAACCATTTATTTGTAGCAAAAGAAATATGAAGAAAATAATACTCAATCACAAGAGCTCATCTCCCCTCACTATAACACTGCTAAGATTGATTTTCGGATCCCACCCAAGTCTCCAACCAACTCTCCAGAATCCCCACAAAAAGACTACGAAGATATTGATTATCAAAAGGGAGCCTTCGTATCCCGCATGCAATAACTGATGCACAGAGTTCATGGAGACAATGACAACACTGTCAATTCCATCCTCCATTCTCTCTTTTCTATTCTGTTTTATTCTCTTACTAATGTGAAAGCAGAACTAGCAAAGTATCCTAAGGACGACACATCCTAACACCATGCCCCGAAAACTTCACCCTAAAAAGTTTTTTGGGCCATCTCTCTCCTCACGAGCCTATACAATTTAAGAAAAAACAGCCACACGAAAGATCCAAAACCTATCAACTGGATCATACACGAATTTTGAACGAAGATTAACAGTGGCTTAACACAGACAATGAGTCCACGGTAGACAACAAAATTAATTGCAAAACCTCAAAGTAAAATTTACTAAACAGAATGTTAACCTACAGAGTGAAAGGATAATTGAACAGTGCTGTTTGACACAACCACAAACCAATGGGGGAGCTAACTCGTACACAAGAAGCAAAACATCAATTTTTTAGGCTTACATAAAATCGGGTTAAAAAATCAGCATACAGAAGACGAAGGAACAATAATTGAAAGCAGTCAGATTTGTAAATCAAATCTGCAAAGAAAAAAGAAGGAGAAGGAAACAACGTTACCTTATCGGGCAGCACTATAATTCCTTCTTTGCAGAGGCGAAGTATGAGAGAATTAGGGGATTGCGCGGTTTGGTTTGGGAAGCAAACCCTAAGAGAGGGTAGGGGAGGAAAACACGAAGACGCAGAGAGGAAGCAATGTCGGTCACTGTACACACTTTAAAACTTTAAAAGCACCGTTGCGTAAGTGAGCTGAGCTTTGGGCTTTACTAAGCCCGGAATATTGAAAGAAAAAAATAAAATAAACGAGTCAAGTTACATTTTTTTCTGTTTGGATTTATTTAAAGTTTCAATTTGATTTTTTTTTTAAAAGTTTAAGCTTAATAAAAATATATAAATTAATTTAGTCGTGAATTATTATATGTGGTAAATTTATTATTTTTTAATTTTTTAATAAAAAATGTATATTGAGGGATTGGTGTTTGTACTTCTAAAATGTCAAATTGCATGGGCTCAGTCTAATCTTGTTTGCTAAATCACTGAGAAGGAATAATGAGGGATTTTATAACTTTATTAGTTAGAGTTATTTTGTTGGCCCATTACTCTATGCACCCCTACAATTGTTTTCAGTACTCCCCCATCCATTGTTTACTCTAAGGTGGTGATGATTTTGGCTTCTGGTGGTTGAAGGTTTTCAAGTTATTTGTGTGTGGTAAGTGTTACATATATTTTGCAAAGTATTTCAATGTAATTTATTTATGTAATTTTTTGTATTTATGATTACACAATTTAGAGTTAATTTGAATTGGATAATCTAAAATATTAATCTGAGAACTGTTGATATTTTGAATAGTAAAGTGCAACTAGATTATATAATTTAGATTTTTTTTTTTAATTTAGGATAGGATAATCCACAAGATATTTTCATATCATTAAATTTGAAAATAAATATATGACTTTTAGATTTGACAAACCATAATATATTTTGACCGATCAATTTGAAAATGTATAGTTTATGTTATGAATTTTTCAATTTAAAAGTTTATTTTTATACTTTCAAATTATTATTTCGATTTTATTTTTAAATGTATATATTATAATATTTTCTGAAAGTGAAATTAAAAATAATTAGTAGTGAACATATATTATCTATTGAAAAATGATTTAGAATTTCATTTTATAGAATTTAATTTATATTTATATTTATGTAATTAATTTTTTTTTACAACTTGTTGCAACTCATTTGAAATATTTTTTGAAAAACTACACTCATTAATATTATTATTATATTATATTGTTATATTAAGCAATTTTATTTGGATTATTTGTAAAGATATAAATGTGTGGTACGATTCTATCCAGGAAATATCTAGCAGATTGATAAGTCAAGTGAACATTCGTCATAAAGATGTTAATATTTGATAAGAAGCATAGGCTTAAGTCAAGAACAAAGAGAACCCACTCTTTAATGAAATCAAATTCAATATATGACTAAAAGTGTCTACATCAATTTTTAGTACCTTTATTTATAGGCACATAAGTTTAAGCAAACTTGCAAACCTACAAGAAGGCCCAAGTCCAAAACACAAAAGCATAAACTAATTATAAAAGAAAACTCAAAACCCAAAAACATTAAACATAATTAATTTCTAAAAGAAAACCCAAAAATTTATCTTCAAGTTCTTCTTATATGGAATCTTGGGATAGTCCTCTATGAATGTGTCTGTTACTATTATGCAAGTCAAAATTGAAAGAGATCAGAATCAGATTATTTATCACGATAAACCAGATTGTCACTAAATTAACTATTTATGGTTATAAAGTTGCTATATATATCATGAAGACAAAAACTATTAAATTATTATTTATTCCATTCCATGCAGAATACTCTGTTAGTATTTATATTAGCGTAGTTCACATATTATAATAGCTTTTACACCTCATAATTTGCTAATTTAGAATATCTTTGTATTTGTTTTACAATGACGTTTTGAGTTATAAATGTGTTTTAGAGACGAATGGCATTGGTTATGCTTAAGTCACTATTTTTATAAATTGACTTGAATGATCATTATAAAAGTGGCCCTATATGAATTATCGAACAAGAATCACAATTTAACGTAAGTTTGAAATTGTCATAAAACTAAACTAATATTAAAAAAGAAAACATATATAATGACAATTATTACTATAATTATTTGAACCCTAGTTTTTATGTAATTAGATTTTAAATAATCATTAAAAGTCTTATATAATATGGCTAGAACTCTTTTGTTTTTAGTATTATAGTTTTAACGTTCTAGAGTATGGATTCTTTGTTGATTTTTTTCTGTCGTTTTTTGTTAATCATTAAAAATATACTGTATTGATATTTTAAATATTTTTTTAATATATTTTAAAATGTATAGATTAGTGGTAATAAATATATTATAAAGACGTAATAGAAAAACAAAACTTGAAAAAATGAGGAGAGAATCTAATTTGGCAAAAGAAAGTAAATGAAAACCAGGCACAGAAGTTAATTATACATGATTTGCATTCTGAAGCCATCGTTATTGAACACAGTCAAATCCTTTCTGATACCATCTTCAACTCTTACTGAACTCAGTGATAATTTTTACATTTGATTAGGTCAAACAAAATCTGTATTTTGATTTACGTGCATCTTTTCCTTGGCACTAACCACAAAGTCAAGATTGTAAAGCACGGGAACCATTGCAAGAGAGCACAAGAAGACCAAGACAGGACCAAATATCCAGAGCAGAAGAGGAAGTGCAGCGTAGAAGAGTCTGTTTCCAACAGTGTTGAGAAGAAAACCTTTCTCCAATATCTGATTCACATATTCAGGACTGACCAACGACATGGGGTCCTGTGGGGTGTTGATGAGGATGTTGACTTGGTTTATGAACCTTATGGACAAGGAGTGGCAGAAGAATGAGAAGAGGAAAATGGAGAGCAGAGTCACATATTTTAGTGACACCATGAACTCTCCATGACCCCCATAAACTGTGTCCTCAAGTGGCTTTTTCACACTGTAGCTGCTGCTTATGATTGCTGCTAAGCCCGAGCATAGCAGAATAGAGGTTGTGGCCATTAGGGTCGCACCCATGATTGTGTTCCTCAGTGATTGAACAGCTAGGATGTTTTTCTTGTCGTTGTCCTGCAAAAAGTTCATCATTCTTGAATTATTGTCATGCGTGTGTATTGGGTCACCACAAAACTATAGTGGAACAAAACATTGATGATGATTTAGGTGGAACAGTACTGAGTAATAAAAAGTGCAACGCTAGACCTGCACTTCTTCATGCAGTAGAATGAGTTGTCCACATGCGATTAATCGTAGGATACTATATAAGACACGCCAGTTTTGGAAAAAAAAGTCAAAAAGTATATCACACATTATATTTTATCATTATCTTCTTTATTTGCTGCAACTATAACATCAGGGACATAATCCTATACCATTAACGTTGTCACAACACGTTAAAACTGGAATATACTAGTGAATATACACATAGCATTCCTACAAAGTTTCAATTACAAGAAACCATTACCTCTGAAATCTTTTGGGTAGATTCATACAAACAAACAAAACATGATGAAATAAGGGTAATTTTAATATAAAAGCTAAAATTAAAAAGTGTGACAGATTTGAAATGTCACAAGTCTCGTTTTCTCTTTCAATATATTATTAACATGTAGATTTGCATGCACATTATCCACTTCTCTCGTTCCAACCATTTTGCATTGCGTGAATCTAAGAACAATCTTGCTTGTTTATCTGGTATAAGAACTACAATAAGTTAAGAAAAATGGTGTTTAGGAAAACAAAATACTTTCACTTTTAATCACTCCATTGTAAGGGAAGATTATGATATATACCAGTTTGGTAACTAACCCGCTAAAAAGAACGTTTGTCATCAAGTGATTAAGAAAACACGTTAACAAATGTATTTTAAACCTAACTCAATCTCATATCACAAAACTGTATTATGAAATCGTTTTATTTTTAGTCTGAGTATTCAAATTTTGGATGTTAAATTTGAGAAGTGGAACTAAATTATAAGATACCTTCATTATTGTAGCAACCCAGTTGCGTCTGCCACTGGCATTGATGCCAATGATAGTTGTGTGTGGGTGAGTTCGAACAGTGTGCCATAGCCAGAAATGGTAACCAATGCTCATAAGAAAACCTAAGGGCACCAATATCACATCCAAATAACACTTCTTCCATTCCATGTCCCTTAGCTTCTAAAAACTTAGCTATCGTTTTTCTTCAAATTGAAGAGAAATCACACTGAACTGAACTTTCATAAAATTCCCTTCTTCTCTGACAGTGGCAACCATGGTTTATATACAGATGAAGAAAGGATGAATGTGGACTTATTTGAAACTCAATTCAATCTGTACCTGAGTTATAAAAGAAGAACCCTACTTTTCTCATTAATTTACAAGCATTAACCTAATATATGTATATATTACATGTGGGGTTCTTTTGAACAGCTTTTAGCACCCATTACATGTGTTTTTCTTTGCTTTTTCTATCTTCCAATTAGCTGCACCCATAATTCTACTTGCTATATATATTTATATTATATGGTACAGGTCGATTTAAAGTGAGTGACGTGTGAATAATTGGCTTAACATATATCTGGGGAAATGTCTAAAAAACTTCTTTTAAGGTTGTGTTTGATTTTGATGTGTTCATGAACTTAAATTGCACGTATAATTATAGCTTGTAGGATTAGTGATATAAACTTGATTGGTAAAAATGGATTTCAAAAATTGTAAACTGTCAGAATTTTTTTTTTCTCAATCAAGTGATTTGGTTTGAATTTTAGTTTGAAAATAAAAAATCGAGACAAAGTAACAAAATTTTATTCGAATATGATATTATATCTTTAAATTTAATTCATATATATATATATATATATAAAGGACTTTGAAGGTTTTTTATTATTTAATAATGTTATATTTCTAAATTATTTATATCTATCATGATAACAATTTATGTTACAGTTTTCAGACACACGATTATGTGATATATTTATGAATATACCAAAAAAATTATTATTATAGCAATAATTATGCAAAAAAATTATAACAAATATTTTAAAAAAAAATTCTATGATAATTTTTTTTAAATAATTACTATAAAAATAGTTTTAGATAAAAAGAACTTACAAAACAAAACCCAAAGAAAATTGTAAAACATTATATTAAATAAGAAACTGTATTTGATTTTATATTAGCTTTAACTGACTTTTAATAAGATATTTAACTAAATTGAGATGCAAATACCTATGAAAAATTAAAAAAAGTAAAATACACCACAAAATATTAAATAATAATGATAGTAAATCTAAATTTAAAGGTGCATTCTTTGCTGACAATTGCCAAAACTGCAAAATATTTTCTTATCGACACTTGTCAATTGGCACATACTTTTCCAGATATTTTCAAGATGTATATTTGTGTGAGTAGTAATTATAATATGGTTAGTTGTATTAATTTAAGTAAACAAAAATAATAATAATGAAAAACATTGATTATAATATAACTGTAAAATTAATTAATGTGTTTTATTATCAAACTTTTACTTACAACCTTGTGTCATGTTGGGTATCAAATGATATTCTACCATTTATATCATACATTTTTGAAACGTATCAAACTTTCACAACTTATATATATATCGTTTCTTATAAAATAATATTTTATTATATATGATAATCATACATTTTTGAAAAGTATGAAACTTTCACAACCTTGTATATCTTGCTTGTTTATCAAATAATATTTTAGTATCGCACGCATATTTTGAAGTGTCAAACTCTCAACCTTGTATTTGTTTAAATAAATAATAATTTATTATCACACTGTATTGAAAAAGTGTAAAACACAACCTTGTAAGTATATATCTTACATATAGAATAATATTGATTACATATTAAATAAAAGTTTTTACCCACTTAGAAAAATGAAATTTATAATAGAGTTTATGATAAGAGTTTATATTCTCAAGAAAGAAAAAATTGTTTTGTAGTTGAATATAATTGTAGATCTCTATATATCTTAAAATATTAAGTAGTAAGTTTTAAGTCTAATTTAATTTTAAATATGATTCTAAAATGAAATTTATATTTATTTATATATTATAATTCAATCTTATTTTTAGTTGATATGTAATTTCTAACAACTATTTTTTTATATAGCAATTTGTACATGTGTTACATTTATATATAAAGATGTTACAGTAATTTATGTGAATTTTTTTATTATATTTAATGGTGTAACATCAATTTTTCCTTTGCGTGTATCGTTTTCTTAGGTGATGGACATTAATATTGATACTTAAAATTGTATAAGTTCATAATGTATTTATGCCATTTTTTTTATTATTTAAGATGGTTATTTAGTTATATTTTTGTGGTTTCCTTCACTCAGCAAAAACATATATAGTACCAATAAGATATTAAGCCAAGAAGGAGCTCATATGTAGTTGAATATTAATTTAATAAGATTATAGTTGATACGAAAATATATATTAATTATTTTATCATATATAAAGACAGTGAAATAAAACATCTACTTCTAAGTAAAGTACGGTTTTTTACGCATTATAAGAAAACTACAGAGAGAATTGATGGGTTAAGTTTTAATATCTATATTAATTTTATAGTTATTTAAATGAAATATGTAACTTATATTTTTTATATTTAATGTATAATCTCTAATTAGAATTTAAAAAATAATTCTAGATAAGTAATATAGAGTGCAGATTTACATAAAAAAAGATGAGGAATGAGAAAATTGTTAAAATAAGAGAAGTGATAAGGTTTGATTGAGAGAAGGGAAGTGAAATTGTGACAAAGCGCATTTGATTATTGAGAGAGAGAAAAATAGGAGATAAGGAAAGGGCCACTGTCAAGTAAAGTGGGCCCAAATTGGGCCCAATGTCCAACACCATTATTCACTCATCTCATGTGAGACTGGCTAATCATAAGTGCGTTCTCTATAATCTTCTACACAATCCACTCAAACAAAACGCTCTTTTGCGGTTAAGTTCAACACAACCGTTTCCTTCATTAATTCCTTTCTTTCTATCACTAATATAATTTTTAAACGATTAAATGAAATTTTATTATATTATATTATGATACATGGCATGCTCAATAATTTATAGGTTTCCGTAGCTAGTTAGCTAGTAAATCATTTCAGACTTTGAAAAAAGGTAGTCAAAGAGAAAGAAAAGCAAGTTAAAGAGTAAAGACATAACAAAAAGAAAAGTACGGATACATTACATTACATGATACACTTCCTGGTTGTTGCATAATGAAGGCCCAGTTTCCAAACATTCAATCACTAAATCAAATTTAATTAGTTTTGCTCTTAATCATAAATCAAACTAATTAATCATTTCCATCATTTTCTTTAAGTTATATTATTATTCCGGTATATCCAATAAATCTCATATCATTCAGAAGTTGAGATCAAACATAATTTAAATACTTCCTTTTCTTTCTGTTTTTCAAGATATCTTTTAAAAATAAAACCGTGATAGAACTCCACGTTCCAAACTTTAAGACAAACAATATTTTGAAAGTAGAGATCAACTATGTTTAGAGAGTTTTACCTCTTTTATATTAGTCTATATCAAGAATCCCTCTTTTTTCTTTTGTAAGCAAACAAAATGAAAGTTTGCATATGGAGAATCTAAACAGAAAAAAGCAAAATTTGATAATAGGACAGTGTGATGTGAATGATTTTTAAACACGTTGTTGCCTATGGGAAGCTATGAGTTAAAGGTAAATGAAACCCTTATAAGAGAAAATAAAAGGTTGGTTATTATTATTTTGACCCCCAATAAATTTTTAAGTACATTTTATATCTATTATTTTACATTTTAATCTCTTATTATTTTACAAATATAAAAATTAACTTTTTCAATGACTAAAATATCTTTAGAAATAAGTTGTCAAATGTATATGTTTCGTTACATCCAATAAGTCTCACATCACTTAGGAGTTGAACTCAAATACAGTTTAAATACGTACTTCTTTCTCTCTCTATCCTTTAAGGCGTCTTTTAAGAACAAAACCATGATGAAGTTTCAAAACAGATAATATCTCGAGCACAATGATTTTTCTTAACGATGTTGCCGAACTGACTTTGATCAGATTGAAACAATATATAAGTGTAAATAAACGAATAAAAATACAAAATAATGATTGAAAATGAAAAAATAAAACTAAATAGTGTTTATATAAAAACTAAAAATATTTGTAATCTAAATATGTTTGTTTATTTATTTATGTATAAACTAGTTCTAATTTATGAAATTTTTTATATATTATTCACAAATTTGAAAGAGAAAAAAAAAGAAGCTAATGGGTGTGATGGGCATGGGAAGTGGGTGGACAAACCTTTGCAATTAGTGGAGACTTGATGTCCACTTTTGGCACCAATGCTCCAAAACCAAGAGACAAAACAAAGCCACCCTAAAAATCTTCTTCTTACTTGTTCCAACTTCAATCACAAATTCTAGTATGGAAAATTTAAGAAACAACTCATTTTGATTTGAAACATAATATAACATCCTTCATTTTGTTTTAGCAATCTCTTTTTATATTTAATAATAACAAAATTCAATATTTTCCAGTACTAAAATAGTTTGTGTTTAATAATCATGAATTATTAAAACATGTTATACTCTCTTAAAACAATTTGTGGATTAATTTGATTAATCTTCGGCAACATGGTAACAGTTGGAGCCAATTGGATTGAATAGAATAAGCCCATTAACTAGAATATGCTTTGAAGATGCTTGGGCACAATTATAGTTCGTGTGCACTGAACAATTAACTAGGGTGACGTATGAATTCGTGGAAAACATGTGTTCATTAATGGTCCAATGTTTTCGAAACCGTAGATTTTCATTGTTAATGTCAGGGAACAGTTGCTAAAGTTTAAGGAGAAAGTTATGAAGATATATTAACCTAGTCAGTTTCAGAATCATAACACACGTATAGTTATTTATACAGCTATCCATAGTTTTGAAAATAAAATAAAGTCCGGTAAAGTTTTGGTGTTGTATTATGTTAATGAATTTAGGTTTAATTGTTTTTTTTTTCTTTTATTGAAAGTTGTCAAGTTAGTTTTTTATTTTTTTTTTTATCTTCACATTTTTAGTTTCGTTCAATTTAGTCTTGGTTTTTTATAAAGTAATTCAATTTTATTATTAAAGTTGATTTATTTTTTTATCCACGAAATTAAAGTTGTGTTATATGTTAATTATTTATTTTTGTTAATTTTTTGATTAAATTATTCTTTTGGTTCCTCTATTTGTCATGAAATTTTATTTTGGTCCTCACGTTTTTCGTTGTCTCAATTTGGTTCTCATTTTTTTTAGGTTTAATTATGCCTTTGGTCCCTATTTTGGAGTCAAAATCTCAAAATGGTACCCAAATTTTTAAAAGTCTCAAAATGGTCTCCTTTTTTGTTGAAACGTCTCACGTTTGCCCTTCCCGTTAAGTCAACGTTGACGCCGTTAGAGGGAGTGCCACGTGTCAGTTCCTCGATTTTTTGAATTTATTATTATTATTTTTTTATTTTTTATTTTTTTATTTATTTTTTGAATTTTTTAAAAAAAATTAAAAAAATTGTCACGTGTCAAGCTGTCATCGTGCCACGTGGTAGTGACAGTGACACGTGTCAGTATTACGCCACGTGTCATTTTCTTAGTCTCAATTTGATCCCTTTATTTTAATTTATCTCAATTTAGTCCCAATTTTTGTAAAAATTAGCAATTTTGTCCACCTTCAAATTGAAACAAAATTTAATTTTATATAAATGTTATACAAATATTTTTATTAAATTTGATATTTGTATTCAAATTGATATTTTTATTATATATTTTTAACATAGCTAAGTTTAGTTAAAATT
>Ga0214545_1000330_pt1 | contig 70786 bp, 19 predicted proteins | sample CNSS4metaG_FD_160064 | JGI IMG/M metagenome (GOLD analysis project Ga0214545, IMG submission 160064) | Root nodule microbial communities from cowpea collected in UCLA plant growth center, Los Angeles, California, USA - CNSS4 | ecosystem: Host-associated > Plants > Roots > Nodule | place: USA...
ACGTTATTGCTAAAATTAGTAAATAATCACACTTAGACAAACGAACACAAATCCCTTGGGAAAACGATACTTGGACTTCCATTTTTACTACTTGTAACGAATTGGTACACTTGCCAAAGAGTTAACATTAACCAGTCTAGACACCTATTGTTTTTGTTGATATGTCATTGGTGATAAAATATTTCAATTTTAATGATAGTAACTACTTTAAGAACAATCTTGTCTTTTAATTATATTTTTATTTATAAGTTCAGATTTATATATATTTTATTTATAATTTCAAATTTAAAATTCTTATTGGGGAATTCGAGTTGAATTTCACTTGTACAAACTGGTAAATTTACTCTACTTATTAAATTGATCACAAAATGACAAACACACACCTAAGATAAGCCAAAAAGATTAAAACTAAGTCTTCCACTGATGCATAAGCTGAATGGTTCACTTAAAGTTCCTATTGATTCATTAATTTTTAAATTTAGTACAGTTTTAAAATATAATAATTTTGTATGCCGTATTAATTAAATGATTGTTAGTCCTTAAGTTGTTTGTCTTCTTTATTACAATTTTTCAAACCATGATATTGCCTTATAATAACTTATTTCAGCATAATTTTAAGTTTTCCTTAACTAATTATCAGCTCAAAATATTTTTTTATTCAATTGAGTTAATATATATATTATTTGCTTTCACGGCTAACTTAATCTTTTTCACCAAGAAGTATTATTCGATCCACCATTCCGTCTAACATATTTCAATAATGTAATCTGACAACAATTCATTGATATAAATCGAAGTTTCTTCAGTTAAAACTTGATAATTAAAAAATGTATAGAACATTTATAATCATTTTGAATGTTTACAAAAAATACAACTAAGGTATAAAATACAATCAAATTACATTGACAATATAAAATTATGTAAGTCGTTGTAATCAATTTTAATTAACAAATAATATTTTTTTATTATGCAATATGTGGAGTTGTTGCAATAATTTGTAATTAGTTAATTATACAAATATTTTAATCTAAAATCTATAAAAGTTGTCATAGCAATTTTTAATTAGTTTATAGTACATGCTTTTATAAGAAAAATATTATTAAATCCATTGTCGTTACAGTGGTGACATTATAAATATCACTTTTTTTTTCCTCTTAAACGTACCGAGACGTTGTTTAGTTGACATTTTTTTAGTGTGTTGGTTTTATTTGTCCCATTTAGTGTATCAGTCCGACATGCAATAAGAACGATGGATTCACTTGTTAACCCAATTTTTTTTTTCTAAGTTCTTATAATTGAAATAAAATATATATACTTTAAACGATTATTTATATTCTAAATAATTGCAAATTAAATTTCAATTTGTTATTATAATTAAATAATTAAACAGTTAAAACCAGTAGTTTTTTAGCATTGGGACAGACCGAGACGTTTGTCCCTTAGAAATTTAAACATGGTGTATTATGGAATTATTGTAAGAAAAATAAAAAGCTATTTTTAAATACTGCGTTCATACAAATTATTCTTTATTATTCGGAATCGTCATTGCTATCGTTTGTATTATTGTTTATAAATTTAAAAATTTGTGGTGCGTGAGGGCTGGTGTTGGTGGGGACTGCATGTCCCATAGCATATTTGTGGGACAATAAACCCTTTCGGATCTCCAAGGGTTGGGTTATGAGTGGTGCTCTTATTCTGCACTAACTTCCACTACTTTTTACTTTATCTATGCTTTATGCTTTTCGCCTATTATTATTGCTGTCAAATCCCTCTCTGCATCTTCTTCATCATTCATTTCAATTTCTTATCAATCTCTTGCTTCTATAACATGGTTTTAAACATCATTAAATTTTAACTAATCTTATTTAACAATTAAAATATCTTTTATTTAAAACAATTTCCTTTGTCATATCAACTGTTCCATACCTTTCCGAGTTGTTTCATAATTGTTGCCTTTGCATTGTAGCCTCGTCTTGATTATGGCGTCCTTTTCGTAGCTAACCACTGGCTTCAATTCAAACCACTATTCTCGGTCACAATCACAAATAACTTTTTTTTTATATATGCATATATCTATGTAAATTACCATTATTATATATGTGATTGCAAAGTTCAAGTGGTGAGGGATCAATGAACAGAACAAAGTTCAATCCCATAAAAAGAACAAAAAAATCGAGGCTGGAGTACCACACGATGACGAGTTTTTATGCGAAGCTAATAGTGACCAAATTGGAATAAAATCGATAGAGCACCAAATTCAAATACTAATAAAAGAAGAGAATAATACAAAAAGAACAGCACAAGGAGACATGATATATGTTCTTTCTTTTTTATATATACACACACACACTTTAATTTCAAGGTGCAGGTGTAAGAGTTTTTTAAACTGAGTTTTTATCTTATTTTTTCAGAAAGTGTTTTCTTCTGTAATGAGTGTTTTAACAATTAATAAGTAATTTAGTGATTAATATTGTATTATTATATATAATTATGAATTTGTTAAACATTTCTTAAATTTTTAATAAAAAGTATAACTAAAAGTAATTACTTATTTAAAAAAATCAAATTTGTTATGATTTGATAGTATAGGAAATATTTTAGTTGACTACGGAAAACAAAGAGTAGCTACACTGATTGTGGTACATATAAAGGTTCTTTAGATCGTCACGCGCACACACAAAAGTTTTATAGATTCGAGTACAAACAGAAATTCGAATGCAGTGATCAATAGAAATACGACTTTGAGTGAGGTAATTAAAAAGTTAAAAAAAATATAACCACTTGCGTTGGCTTAAAATAGAATTGTTTGAGTTATTTAAGAAAGGGGATTAAATGACAGCATTAGAGTTGAAAGTAAAAATCAATTTGTTTTTGTTAAGACAAATCCAAAACAATTTGAGATGAATTAATTATAAAACTAAAAATATTATTCTTTTAGTACATGCCACAAAAGTATACGGAATTAAAAAGTGTTTCCGCAATATTTTCCTACTTTATAAACTGTACCGAGATTATATATATATATCAACGGAAGGTACTATTAGTTATATTTTTATTAGTAGTACTTAAAGAAAGAAATTCAAAATACAATTTGAGTTGGACGTTTAATTTGAATCTAAATTCAAACTTGATTATATAGTTGAGGGAACTCGTTTTTTCGTACAATTTTTAGAAAAAGGTAACTTAATGTTTAATAATATTATTAATTTAGTATACTTGTTCTATCATTTTTTTATTGTATTTTATTTATGGAATTTTTAAGCATATGTCGCTTAGAAATTTAATTACGAGTCTAAGTTTCATGTTGATTAGAAAGATTAGAAATAAAAGAGTAGAACACCATAAAAAGATAAAGATTTATAAATTTATTATCTAAAATTTTTGATTGAGAATGATGTCAATCTTATATAATTAGACTCAAGTCTCATTAATATTGTATCTTTTAGTAGAACTCACACTATAAATTTAATAAATCCTAAAAAGTGGTATCAGAGAAAATAGTATAATTTGCTCATTCGAGAATTATTTTTTAAAATGTGTTTTAACCGTAAGTAACTTCAATCTTACAATACTTTGGAAAATGGTGATTATATCAACAGTTTAAGCGTTCTTGAAACCCAATCACAACATAAGCAACGCGAATTGATGATAGGCAAAACAGTGAATATCAACAATTATTGATCATAATAATAATTGTAATTAGAAATTTTAAAGTAGGCAACTAATTCCTTTATGGCGTGTTTACTATTTAAAATAAATAAAGAAAGATGTGAAACAAATAATAAATAATTAGTGTAAGTAAGAAGAGGAAGAATCTGGGAAGATAATGAATATTTGAAAGTGACATGTGAGTCCAACTTGGCCGCGCGACCACAGAGTGGCCACGCGCCACGGGTTTTGCGTTGAACCAATAACTGTGCGCCACGTAAGCATAACGAAGAGAGCTTGAATTGCGTCCAGGTTCAATCACACTTCTCTTTATAACGAAACCTCGTTCTCCTTGTTCCTGAGAAAAAAACCAACAGAATCTACTCCAATTTTCTAGCTTAGATTCCCTTCTGCAATGGCTCTCGCCGTCACTACCACTTCTTCCTCCTCTCCAGCAGCGTCCAATTCCTTCTTCTCGCGCCTTGGATCTTCCTCCGACGCGAAAGGTGATAATCTCAATTCCTTTCCTTTCCTCTTTTCTCCCGTTTTAACAAACTAACTTGATCTGAATTTCTCGTTTCTAGTCACGAGTTTGGGTTTCTTTAATTAATGCTTGCGTGTTTCTGTTTTCAGCTCCGCAAATCGGTTCCTTTCGGTTTCTGGAGAGGCCGCACGTTTCGTCCGTTGTTGTTAATTTAACTCAACGATGCTCCTCGGTCGGACCTCTCAACGCCCAACCACAACGGAATGATTCCATTGTTCCTCTTGCAGCAACTATTGTTGCTCCTGGTATGTTTTCTGCGCTCTGTTGTCACCACATTTTCTTCTTTTCTGGAAATTTTCTGTGTTGTTTTTTTTTTTTTCTTTTTGGGCCTTGATTGGAGGCGATTTGAACGTGTTTTTTTAAATGTTGTGGTGTGTGATGTACAGAGGTTGAGAAGGGACAGGAAGATTTTGAGCAATTAGCGAAAGACCTTGAAAATGCTTCTCCTCTTGAAATTATGGACAAGGCTCTCGAGAAATTTGGCAACGACATCGCTATTGCATTCAGGTAGATTCTTAATTTTATGTGTTGATGCTTTTGTGGCTTGGTGCTTTATTTATGTGGACTTGCATGAGCATGTGAATGTCTCTTTTGAATTTTACCTTCAGGCGTTTTTTTTAGGATTGGTGGTGGAAATTTTCAAATATTTCGCATCAGTTTTCATAAACTAATGCCACATTCACATCTGTTTGTAGATGGTGAAGTACGAAGACAAACAGGGGACAGATGATTTTTAACTTTCTCTTGTGTATAGACATGTTATAGTAGCATACTTCAACAAATCTTAACAAAGAATGTATACAATAAAATAAGTAAATATATTTAATGTGATGATAACATAAGAAAATGTTATTGAGGACATTAATTGGAATATACATATAAAACTTTGCAAACAGAGTAGGAAGATTAATAGGAGAATGATGTGGAGGAGGATTAAGAACTATTCTGTTGGAAACGTCTTAATAAATGTTTTCGTGTGTCACCCACCGAAAATGCCAAGTGAATATGAAAATTGAAGAATCGATGTGAAGATGGCACTTCCGTTGAGTACATTCATTCTTGTGCACAATTTCGACTATTGAAATATAGCTGGCGATTAAGTTTTGTTCCTTGTTTTATGTCTTAACAAATGTGTTCTGATTGACTATGTATTTGGTTTTGGATTTTAATGGGTAGTTATATTCTTTCAGCGGTGCTGAAGATGTTGCTTTAATTGAGTACGCGCATTTGACGGGTCGACCCTACAGAGTCTTCAGCCTGGACACTGGAAGGCTGAACCCAGAAACTTACAGATTTTTTGACGCAGTTGAGAAGCATTATGGAATTCACATTGAGTACATGTTCCCTGATGCTGTTGAGGTTCAGGCCTTAGTAAGAACCAAGGGGCTCTTCTCATTTTATGAGGATGGGCATCAAGAGTGCTGCAGGGTGAGAAAGGTGAGACCCTTAAGGAGAGCCCTGAAGGGTCTCAGAGCGTGGATCACTGGACAGAGAAAAGACCAGTCTCCTGGTACTCGGTCTGAAATTCCTGTTGTCCAGGTTGATCCTGTTTTTGAGGGATTGGATGGTGGAATTGGCAGTCTGGTTAAGTGGAACCCGGTCGCAAATGTTAATGGGCTAGACATATGGAACTTCCTTAGGACCATGGATGTGCCTGTAAATTCATTACACTCCCAAGGATATGTTTCAATTGGCTGTGAGCCATGCACAAGGCCAGTTTTACCTGGACAGCATGAAAGGGAAGGAAGGTGGTGGTGGGAGGATGCCAAGGCCAAGGAGTGTGGTCTTCACAAAGGTAATCTAAAACAGGAAGATACTGCCCAGCTTAATGGAAATGGGGCCACCCATTCAAATGGCTCTGCCACTGTCGCTGACATTTTCAATTCCCAGAATGTGATCAACTTGAGCAGGGCTGGAATTGAGAATTTGGCAAAATTGGAGAACCGACAAGAACCGTGGCTTGTTGTGCTTTATGCACCGTGGTGCCGCTTCTGTCAGGTTAAACACTATTTCCTAAACTTCAATACTCTGTTAATGTCGTATCACTAAGGTTCATTTGGTTTGAAATTACCATTATCTAATTAGAGGTTTATTGTGAACTGAAACAGGCGATGGAGGAATCATATGATGATTTGGCAGAGAAGTTGGCTGGGTCGGGAGTGAAGGTTGCGAAATTCAGAGCGGATGGAGAGCAGAAAGAATATGCACAAAGTGAACTGGAGTTGGGAAGTTTCCCCACAATACTTTTCTTCCCCAAACACTCTTCTCGACCAATTAAGTACCCTTCTGAAAAGAGAGACGTCGATTCGTTGATGGCATTCGTGAATGCCTTACGGTGATGGTCAATTGAGTATTTCGCTCAATGTTCCGTCATACAATGGTGACAATAAATTTCTCCACAGATTTTGGCAATTCAGTGAAACTGGGGATGATGGCAGTTTTGACAGCAAAACAAAGATTCTCAGTTAGTAGTGTCCGTGTATAGTATTAGTTTACCTTTCTCACAATTATAATTGGTGTACGAGGATGTGATGTCATGTCTGGGTTAGATGAGTAGAGATATGGTTGTATTATCACTATCAGAATATAGTTTTTTAGGCGTTACCAAATTTCCTGATCGAATGCCAATTAGTAACCGTACCTCTTAGGTTTTCCTGGATTGTTTTTGTTAGAAGGTTCTAGCAACTGGAGCAAAAACATATTTGGATTTCATCATTGGGTTCCTATGTTTCTTCATTGCCCTTGGTTGCAGTACTTTAAATGTATTGTGATGTTTATCACAGAACCACTACAGCTTGATTGAATCAATTACTCAATCCACCCGTTTCTATTTTGGTCTATACTATTTTATTGTTGTTGAGTGGTTCATTGAGTGACGAATCAATCTTTTGTTGAGTGGATTTTGAACCACGGATGAGTAAGTTGGACATGTATAATTTTTAAAATTATTTTTTAATTGGATTTTAGTCTTAAATAGGGAATTCTAAGAAGGATGTTATTCCTAATTAAAGTGACATTATTTCACTCTCATTCTCAATATTTGGCAGAAATAATTTTTTATGTAGGATTAAAATGATTTTTCTAATGAAATCAAAGATAAAGTATGCACCTTTACGACGAGATGAAATAGTTATTTAAGTTAATTTTAATGAAAAAGATGAGCATACAAAAATGGATTATAATTGATAATTTGAGAATTTAAAAAATACATAAAAAGTCTTAAACAGTCAGAAGTTCCCTGTTTGTAAAACACAAACGAAGATGAAAAGATAATTTCTACTCTCAGGAAAAAAGAATCTTTTATTATATAAAGATAAAACAAAGAATCATGTTTTTTCTTATGCTAAAATATTATTTTGTTCCTCTAATTTTATATAAACTTTAATTAGATCTTCAATTTCTATTTGGTTCAATTTAATTCATTAATTTTTAAAATTGATTCAATTAAATTGTTATCACTAGATTTTTGATAAAATTTATACATTAAATCACATTACTTATCACTCCATCTAAAGATAAAATTAATTTGAATATTTAGTTTAAAAAAGAAAAAGACTTGCCAAGTAACAGCCAAATAATTTAATATATAAATTCTAATAGAAGTCTAAGATAAATATAATAGAAATAATTTAATTAAATCAATTTTAAAAATTAGAAAAATAAATTAAACCAAATAAACATTAAACATGATTGAATATTTTATAAGAATCAGAAGACCAAAATAAAATTTTAGCATTTTTCTTACACAATACCACCGTTAGTGAAATATAATGTTTAACCCGTGAACTCAAATTTATCCGTTTAAACATTGAGCTAAACATAATTTTGAGTTAAAATATAAGATTGAAAGCTTGTAAACGCTAAATTTTTTAAAATATATTGTAAATTATTTTATTCATTTAAGATATTAAAAAATACCAGTTAAAATGGCTGTAAAATTTTTAGTAGTTATATGATATATGAGATATTCAAAACAGTAAAAATGTCAATGGTCATGATATATTGAAAAATAAAAATGGAATGTAAGGATACTAGAAAAGTTAATAATTATAAAAAATGAAAATGAGAAAAATATCAAGAAGTCATATTGAGTTAAAAATTATTCTATATAATTAAAGTATTTATTTCTACAAACATTTTAAATAAATAGTTAATAATTAAACTCTCAACCTACTTTTTTGACAAATAAATAAATTAAAATTTTAAACTATTTAAATATTATTAGATCAAATTATAAAAAGTCAATAAAAAAATTATGGACATTAACCTTATCAATTTTCATTTTATCTTTTAGAATACATTTTTAAAAAATTTACAAAAAGGTTGGACTGGTTTTTCGTAACAAAACATGTTATAATTTGTAACCAAATAATGGGGAGTGTATTAATATGGTTGAAGGGACTTGTCCATACCAGATTGTTAGAAATTTAAGTGAGTCACATTGGCTAAAAATGAGAAAGTAAATCATTATACGAGGATAAAGACCCATAAATTCATTGTTTTAAGGTTTTAGATTGAAAGTGGTGTCAATACCTTATGTGATTGGACTCAGATCTCATTGATATTGTATCTCTCCTGTGAAATTCTCTCTATATACCTAACTAACAAAAACGTTAGTTTGTTATTCATCTTATGTATGGTTTAAGATCCCATCTAGATGCTCTGCATAACAAGATGATCCATATGTACTTCCCCATGCATGTTCATTTAACTTGATTTATTTTCATATTTGATCCGTTTAATGAAAACTATTTAAGTTTTTAAAATATTACTCGATCTAAACTAGATAGAACATTAAACATGTTTCGTATTCATTGCTGCCATTTAAGTTTAGTCTAAAACACCAATGTTAAAATGTTTATTATGGATGAAGTTTTATAATGCATTATATCAGTTTTATTCTATGGATTATATCTTCTCTTCAATATACAATACCATCAAATATTAAGAGTTCAGAATTTAGAAACTAACAAAGAAACAAATGACAGACCCAATTAGAAGAGATTGTTTTTGTAGTTATCACACGATTTGAATGTGTTTTATTGTAGTTATAGACTTATTTAAATCATAAGGGGGTGTTAAGCAAATAAAATAAGACATTGGACATCTACAACATGAACTAAAACGAAGCAAATATGGGAAATTATTGCCCATTAACCGAAACATAAAATTATGTAATTATTAAATCGTAGTACTCTTGGCATTCATGTTAGTGGGACCAAATTAATTCTGTTATGAAAGCTATTGCTTTCAAACATTTAATAATAGTACACTCCAACAAAATGTCACTTCTAGGCCATGTTATTTGTGTTTGCTATTTATGCAGTTTTTGAAAATTGAAATGTAAATTTAAATTTTATATTAAATAAAAATAAAAAAGTTAATTTGTAAAAGTTGATTTGAAGTATTATACAAAAAATAAAGAGCCATTAATTTATTATTTAAATTAAAATTCTAAGTTGGATATGCTATCAAATATCTTATATATGATAAATATTATTCTTTACCCTTTATTTCTTTGGATTCCCATTTCTGATCCTAGATCGTTGAACCCTTTTTGATTATTGTTTGAAGCATGTTTCATTTCTCCATTGACTAGCTTTTTGGTGTCCAAACAGAAAATTGGAGCAAATTTTACTGAATTGAAATTAATCATGATTTATGTGTATTTAAGGTGTGGCCTTTTTTTCTGTTTCTTTTTCTAGTAAAGTCTTATTCTTTTTTCTCAACTTTATCATTGGTTAAAGACTTGCCAGTTTTCATTTGAACAACTCTACCTACCAGTGCCTCTCCAACATCATCCACACGCACTATCAATCCCCCAAAAAGAGAGTATTTTAGTGGATGAGTTCAGAAATCTCAATATCCTCCACTTTTTTTTTTATTATTATTGATCTTAAGTTGTCTATTTAAGCAAACATAATCATGGTTATTCTTTAGCTAATTATGGCGATTGTCATTGCAAAATAAAAGCTTCCCAGTGGCAAATATACGGTGGTAAAGTTGGTAACCGAAAGTTCCCTTTATGGGATCAGGTAGCAATGGATTATTAAATATTCAAACATTTAATAACAGTGGTGAAAGAGTGAAAATGATGATTAGAAAATAAGTTTTTATGAAAAAGTTATCTAGTTAAAAATAGTATGATATTCAAAACAATGTAATAATAGTATGTTTATGATATTGTAGTTTGTCTTCCTTTTATGATTAGACTGAAGAAACATTTCAATGTCAATGATAAATTATACGAAAAAACTACATAGAGAATAATGTTGTAATTATTGAATTTTCTTTCGTTTTGAATGTACACACCTCACAGGTGCTCAACAGATAAATGTTCAAATGCTTTTGGGTCATAAAGTTTGGTTTCTTTGGGGAGAAATTGTCTAACTACTTTTGATTATAGAATTAGTGTATACTAGTATTATATAAATTAATTTATGGAGTTTGTATCTGATTAGAGAACGTGGGAGATGCTGAAAGCAAGAGAAGAAGAGAAGCTTTTGGATGCATCAGTGAAGAAGCAACGTGTCTCTGCACAAGCCAGGCTGTGTTTGTGTTGAAATTTAAGTATCATCTATGAGTGTGCCACAAAAGTAATACCACTATTAATACTACAAACAATGAAGCCACCACTTTATTTATCACTTCTCCCTTTTGTTCGAATCCCTATATTACAACCTTGAAAGTCAAATTCTTTCGCAAAGACGATTAGACATATATAGGGCATGTAAGAACTTCTCATATTTTACAAGTGAGGAGATGAAAATCCGTTGAATTTGAACCGACAAGGCTTCTGCATAACACTACACCCAAAGTCAAGAATAACGCGCACACACTAACTTAAACTCCAAAATCTTCTTGGCTACTTTCCCTCTCACGCAGAAAAAGAAAAACCACTAATGGTGAAACAAAGAGCCCTCTCAAAAGACAATGCTAGAAAGCGAAGCTGAGGAGCAAGAGAAACTGAATTGGAATTGAAGATTCCAATGATAAACTCAAATTATCTCATCTTTTCGTTCTCGCTGTTACTAATCCTAGCGTTTACCCAACATCATGCGGCTACTTCCGATCAAACCAACGCGCCATTCGTGGGCGTGAACATCGGCACTGACGTCTCCAACCTCTTACCCGCACCAGACCTCGTGAACTTCCTCAAACACCAAAAGATCACTCACATCCGTCTCTACGACGCCAACCCCGACATCCTCCGCGCCCTGTCGGGCACCGACATCCACGTCACCATCAGCGTCCCCAACAACCAGCTCCTCGCAATCGGTTCCTCCAACGCCACCGCCTCCTCCTGGATCCGCAAAAACGTCGCCGCATTCCGCCCCGCAACCCGCATCATCGCCGTCTCAGTCGGCGACGAGGTCCTCACCACCCTCCCCTCCGCCGCGCCGCTCCTCCTCCCCGCACTCCTCTCCCTCCACGCCGCCCTCGTGGAGTCCAACCTCCACAAGGACGTGGTGGTGTCCACTCCTCACTCCGCCTCCATCATCCTGAACCCTTTCCCGCCCTCTCAGGCCTTCTTCAACCAAACCCTGGAGACCTTCATCGTCCCTCTCCTCCGTTTCCTCTCCCAAACCAATTCCCCCTTAATGCTCAACCTCTACCCCTACTACGTCTTCATGCAGAACAAAAACCTCGTCCCTCTCGATAACACGCTTTTCAAGCCCCTCCCCGCTTCCAAACAAATGGTTGATCCCAACACTCTTCTTCACTACACCAACCTCCTCGACGCCATGATCGACGCTGCCTACTTCTCCATGAAGAACCTCAACGTCTCTGACGTCCTCGTTCTTGTCACGGAAACCGGTTGGCCTTCCAAAGGGGACTCCAAAGAACCCTACGCCACACTTTCCAACGCTGTCACGTTCAATTCGAATCTTATTAAGCATGTTTTGGATCGGAGTGGCACCCCTTTGCATCCCGAAACCACTTCTAGTGTTTATATATATGAGCTTTTCAACGAAGATTTGAGGTCCCCGCCTCTGTCTGAGGCTTATTGGGGTTTGTTTTATGGCAATGCGACGCCGGCTTATTTGCTTCGTGTGTCTGGGGTTGGGGCTTTTCTGGCGAGCGATAATGCTAATCAGACATATTGTGTTGCTGGGGATGGTGTTGATTTGAAGGTTTTGCAGGCTGCGTTGGATTGGGCGTGTGGACCAGGGAGAGCGAATTGCTCCGAGATCCAACCTGGGGAGAGTTGTTTTCAGCCGAATAATGTTAAGAATCATGCTTCTTATGCTTTTGATAGCTATTACCAGAGTCAGGGGAAGTCTCCTGGATCTTGTGACTTCAAAGGGGTAGCCATGATCACAACCACTGACCCCAGTAAGTTTAAATTAAATCTCTCGTCTTCCTTTGTATTATGTTGGTTGCTTATTCCTAGTGCTTGCTTATGAATATTCCTGGGGTTTTAATGTATATGCGGTTATGTTTAACTATCCTCTTTCAGAGTGAAGGGCGTTCCCGTTTTCATTTGTTATCATGTGGTTATAATGCTTCTTGTTTTACCTCGTAAGCTTGTTTTATAATGTTGAGGGAGAATCTATGGTCTTAAGATAAAGAACAGGCTTGTGAATAATAATGATTTCTGCTTACGATTGGAAAATGGGGAAACTAGAACTGTGGCGAGGCAATGATTTCTGGTATGCAAAAGCAATTTGTGTGTGGATTGGAACACGGTTGGTTAAAATTGGTTGGAAAAGGAATTCTACTTCTCTATTGTCAAAAACAGAATTGGTGATAACAGGATGCTGGCTTGTCTGAGGTTTACCCCGACAGTTGCAGAAATTTGTCCATATAACAGTCACTTTCTTGCTATTCAGTGTTCAATTTGCACAGTTTACTTTCCAACCCAGTAGTTATATTGAGTATACATGCAATGCAATCATATTTTCTCTATACCTACTTAAGTATAACACGTTTTTCTTTGCAGGTCGTGGCAGCTGTATATTTCCTGGAAGGTAAGCAACTTTGTCTGCTAATCTGCCCAGTTTTTAACGTTGTTTTATGGATCTAAACGTTTTGATAACATAAAATAAGTAACTGCTGTATCTAATGTTTGTTTTCTCATACTGTTGATGCAGTAGGAATTTAAGCAACAAGACAAAGCAAGTAGTGAACACTACTCACTCAAGCAATGCAGGGGATAATTTAAGGTTAAGAGCCTTTAGATGCATTGAAGTAAGTGCAATCTACGACATTCTGCACAATTACTTTGTTGCTATTTTCCCCCTTTTGTTGTTACTCGTTCTTTGAGGCGACAAAAAAATATTTAGTCTTTTTTAGGGTAGGATTTATAGGATTATTGTGCATCTCTTAGAGCAAAGGATTTCTGAATGACCTGCTGTTCTAAAACTTAGTGCTTAAGATAGGTGCTCCTTTCAAGAAAGTAAAAAGGGAGTGGGGTTGTAATTAAATATGTATCTTGAAATCATATTTGTTAATTAATCTTTGTAGTATATGAACATAATGGAAGTGAATCTTCTGAGGTGAATTTTTTTTAAGACATGTCTCATGTGAGGAGAGAGACACACTATGATCACAAACAGGGTTTAGAAGTTTTATTACTACCCGGTTGTTTATGGTCTTTGTTTATCACTCACATGAAAACATCTCTTACCAATATATTTGGGAGTCGGAGGAGGACAATGCTTCAATTTCTTTTATTTTACTTCTTTTTTTTTTTACTGAGAAAAAGGTAAACAATTCATAATAGAAAACTTAGTTGGTCTACGGGCTGACCCAATAATCTGTTGAGGACCCCTTAATCCATATAATCAGTAAGTTAAGCAAGCACATTGAACAAATGGTATTATAACTGTGAGATCATTTTAAGACTAACGTAAGTTGGTATCTGTAAAGTGAGCTATTTTCAATTTGGGTTCCTATAATATTTCAAAATTATTTTTTATTTACTATATTACGTGTTTTATTTTGAATGACTGTGGTGTGTTAAGTAAAAAGTTAAAATCCTTCAAAATGACGTTTACCAGTAGTATAATAATGTTAGTAAGTAACGTCTTAAAAATTTAAGATATGTAAGATATTTTACTTATTTTTGAAGGACAAAAATAAATAAAATATTTTATAAGAATTGAAACCAAAATCATACACTTTATAAGATTAAAAATAAATATTTCAAATTTTAGAAGACGTAAAAAAAGAAGTTATAATTGATATGATTGATCCATTAGTGCAACCTATTAGTTTTCAAATTTACTGAGGAAAAATAACGAATTATTGTAAACCTACACTTGATAAAAATTTAAAAAGGGTGCTAGCTTAGTGAATCATTCATAGGCCCAAGCCCAAATAAAGGAAACAGAAAAGAAAATTTAAAACAGTGCGGTGAACGTGGATCGAACACGTGACCTTCAGATCTTCAGTCTGACGCTCTCCCAACTGAGCTATCCCCGCACGTTGATCTGTAGCTTAATGGATCATTTACAGGCCCAATCCCAAATAAACGAAACAAAAAACTAAACTCAAAAATGCGGTGAACGTGGATCGAACACGTGACCTTCAGATCTTCAGTCTGACGCTCTCCCAACTGAGCTATCCCCGCGCATTGATCCATATCTTAATGGATAATTTATAGCCCCAACCCCAATAAAGAAAACGAAAAACCAATTCAAAACAATGCGGTGAACGTGGATCGGACACGTGACCTTCAGATCTTCAGTCTGACCCTCTCCCAACTGAGCTATCCCCACACATTGAAAAGGTATCCTTACGTTTATTAAAATAAAATAATATTGCATCTGTATGGGTATATTTATTAACTAAATCCCTTTTTCAATATTATCTTCAGATGTAAAATTAATTACTTTCACGATAGTTAAGTTTTCCTAGTGTTTTTGTTTTCGTAAATTGAAAGTTATATTTATGTTTATATATAAGAGTATCTTTATAATAATAGGATTATTATATTGTTTTCAGATAATATTGTTTTAAGTGTTTAATATATTAATTACAATTTTAAAATCATGTATAAGTTTCCTATAATATGAAAGTAATTATGTAAATAAAAGTGAAGTTTTTAAATTTAGTTAAAATTATATTTGTATAATTGTCATAATTTGTAAAAGGAGATATAGATTTAGAGTATATTTTTAGAAAAGTATTTCATTTAAACACAATTTATATTATATTCTGTAATTATTTAATATGTTATTCCATGTAAACAATAAATAAAAATTATAACTTATCCTACCATCATATTTTTGTTTCTCGTATTATCTTATTCTATCATACAATGTTAACACACGAGTAAATAATCTGTATAGCTGACATATTCAAAAGAGAAACAATTTTTAGACTGCACTTATACAAATTATTTTTACGAGTTTCTCCACACACAAAAAAAAAAAAAATTAACAAAGAACAACTAAATATCTTTAAAATTTAAATTATAAAAATAAGTTGATATTACTAATTTACCATGGAGCTCGCGGATTTAATAAAAAAAAATTATATTTAGGTTAAAATATTCTTTTTATCCCAATTTTTCTCAAGTTTTATTAAATCAGTCTCAATTTTGTTTGTGTTTAAATAAGTTTCAATTTTCGTCAATTTTGTTCAATGTAATCATTTTTTACTAACATCGTTTAAATTATTAACGGATGACTGTCAGGTCTCACTTCGTGATTTACTTTTTTGATTTATCTTTTAATTCTTTTAAATGTCCATGTGTCAACCCAATAACTTGTCACATGTAAGAGTTAATGTTTTATATTCAATTTGATCATATATTTTTTACTTTTGTTAAGTTTAGTCCCAATTTTTATTAAAATAAAGCAATTTTGTCTTTCTCCAAACTAAGATAAAATTTATTTTTTATATTAAATTTCATATTTTTATTAAATATTTTTGTTTAGGATTACAATTAATTTAAATTTATAATGAAAATTTTAAGTATAAAGACTAATTTTAAAAGTTTAGATCAATGATGTTAGTTTTCATCCTTAAAATTTTCATTATAATTTTAAAATAATTTGAACCTTAAATAAAAAATATTTAATAAAAATGAGATTTTTAACAAAAACATCATTATAACATTTATATATAAATTAAATTTGGTCTCAATTTCGAGAGGGACAAAATTGTTTAATTTTAAACAAAATTGAAACTAAATTGAACCAAAATAACATATATATAAGGATTAGATTGGATATAAAACGTTGACTCTAATATCTGACACGCCGCTAGATTGACATGTAGACATTTAAAAAAATATATATAAAAAAAACACATAGTGGCATGTACTAAAAGTTTAATGATTTAAACAGTGTTAGTAGAAAATGACCAAATTGAACAAAATTAACGAAAATTGGTACTTATTTAATCACAAAAACAAAATTAAGATTAATTTAACAAAACTTGACAAAAATTGGGACTAAAAAGTATTTTAACCTTATATTTATAATCATCTTTAAGTGAGGGATTATCAAAACAATTTTTTTCACATGAACTAAAAGTTCAACTCTGAAGTTTAACTATGCAAAATTTTAGTTTGAAGAATTAAAAATATATTTGATGGAATTGTGAGATAAAGATATAGAAAAATGTTTTCTTAATACCATTAACACTTACACGAGTTGATTTAAGAATATTTTGATTATTGAAAAGAATTAATTTCTACATTTATAAAGAAAAAAGAAAAATTAAAAATTAAAATAATGAATATAAAATATGTATAAAATTTTATTGATGTAAAAATAATAGTTTGTAAAACGTATATAAAATTTGAAAGGTGAAAAATTGAATGCGGTTAAAGTATTGGTGAGAAAAGGGTGAAAGGTTTTGTCCTTGGGCTAATGCAAGTATGGTCTATGGGCTAGTGATGGAGAAGCTGAACTTGTTTGCATGTGTGGTTCCTAAGATGAACAAAATTCTTCTCCCCCACCCACCACTTTGTCGTTACTATATGAATACAGTCATAATTCATTATCATTCTTTTGCAGCTTTAGTTATTCAATAAAACTCTGATTGTTTGTAAAAGTACTTTTATCCCCAACACTGTGCAAATGTTGAAATGTGACAAACACTTCAGTTGTAAATAAAACTCTCATACATCAACTCATTCATTCAAAATATCTCTGTGTATAATGTGAGCATGTATAAAATTGTGTATTAATTAAAATTCACACTACAGGTTGTTTCTATGTAACTATTTATTTGTTTCATAAAATCAACTCGAAAAAATATATATGAAATTTTCAATTATAGAAATATCATGTCATTAATTTTATTTTTATATCAGCTTTCATGGCAATTAAAATTAATATCGAACCTCAACTTTTATCTTGGTTGATTTCTACCATCAATAAAGTATTTCTAAACTTATTCCATAATTGTGTGTTGGGTATTAAATGGAAGTTTTTTTTTTTTCTTGTATAAAATTAGAAAGGAGATAGAGAATACGAGAAGGCAAAATTAGGGCAAAGGTTGAACTACTCATGTACAAGATTGAGTTTGAGTATTTAAAATAAGTATGAACTGAAAATTAGATATTTTAATTTTTCTTGGCTTCGATGTATGTACTTAGGGACGAACTTTTTATGCGGTGGGATGGACCATGGACCTCCTAAATTTTTTTAAAGTTTTTTAAATTTATATATTAAAATTTTTTAAAGTTTTTCTTTTTAATTTTTAAATTATATGTAACATATATTCAAAAACGATGCAAATTAATTAATTTTTTCTCAAGCACAATATTTAATGTTAATTAATAATAAAATAAAAAATAAAAAATATATTAATAGAAATTAAGATATTTTTATTTTTCTCATAATCTTTTGATTTTTTACATATTATGCTCATATTTCACTCTTATCTATTTTCTTTATTTTTTGTTTTTAAGAAAAAAGAAAAATAAACATAAACTCACTATTTTTTACTTTCATTTCTTATGTTTTATTTCATTATTGAAGAAAAAAAAATGTTGTCTGATAGTAAAATATTAGTTTAATAATTAACATTATTTTTCTTTATTTCATGAGTTTTTGTATGTTATTTTTTATAAATATAGAACAAGAAGTAATGTTCTATGTATTTTTTTCATAACTAGCTTTTAATTGTAGCTTGATTATCATCAAGTTTTATTCTAGTAATTATGTTTTTTAATTTTCGATTAGATTAGATAAATTATTTTTGAATTTTAAACTTTTTTTTTAAAGAAAGTATATTGATGTGAAGAATAAAAGAAAGAATTAATTTTTTAAAAGTAATAAAATGGAAGCTTTCGTGAAGATGAAAAAAAAATCAACTCTTTTACATATATATTTTGAAACATTATACTAATAATCTAATTATTCAAGTAGATGAGCCATTTTGTAAGTTCAAAATTTTTTTGATTGGTAATTGTTAGTTTTTAGATTTTGTGTTTTAAGGTTCAAATAATTACAGGTGGCAAATTTGATATTAACTATTTGAAATACAATATAGGAAATCATATGAATCCAATAAGGAAAATAGATGAAATCAGGAGAGCTTATTTAAAATGGTGTTCATATCAAATACAAATTTATAAATTTTAAGTGTATTATTTTGGCTTCTCCATAATTATTCATCAAGACCCGTCACTCAAGATTAATATTCTTCCCGTGTGGTCAACCTCTATCTTAAGTTTGACCTTTTTGTTTATCAATTTTTTTTCAACTTTATCAAAATATTTCATTTGATAGCAAAACACACAACTGAAATAAACTCATAAATGTTCATTTCATTATAGTTTTTTTATTGGTCATAAGTTTTTTTACATCGAGCGTGATATAATCCGACATAAATTGTAGCTTTTACGTCAGACCTTATATAGTGTGACATAAATTTATGTCAGTTGTTTTTCATGTGAAATACCTTTATTATGTTAGTAGTAATTTTACATTCAATATTTACCTATATATTAAAATGTATATTGTGTGTTAAAATTAGGATGGTATATATAACAATTTATATTTCCTGCTAATTTTATTTTGATTTTTTTCTGTATTGATTTTTTTTTTGTAGAAAATACTTATAAATTTTATTATGAAAAAAATTTGCAGGAAATTGCTGCCAATTTTTTTGAAAAATATTTTGTATAAAATACTTTTCGCAACAAATTTTGTAGGAAATACTTGTTAATTTTATAATTTTATAGGAAATAATTACCCACGAAAGAATTACCTACTAATTAAAATTCTTAGAAAAAATAACAAGAAAAAATCTTTTCTTGCAAATTTTGTTAACAAATTTGCAAATAAATTCCCATGTAATATGACAATTTTTAGTAGTGGATCAGATTGAACTTTAAAAATTAATTATTTAACTTTGTAAATTAAATTTTAATATAAGATTTATGGCTAGTTATATAATAGGATTTATTGTTATTTATATTTGATGTAAAACTTTTTCATGCTAAAATAAAGTGAACATTATGTGTTCAAATATTAGTGAGTGATCTAAGAATGATATAACAGTAGATGACACAATATATGGTTGACAAATCTTAATTAAATATGTTCTGATATCATATATGAAAAAAAAAAAGTGGAATTTAGATATACTCCAGTCTTCCATAATTAATTTATAAGAGGAGAATTAGACGTTTAAATATTATAGATTAGGTTTATATATTATAATTTATGTTTGTTTATCCTCATATTGAATAATAATAGTGATGAAATGTTTTGGAGTGAGTGTTGTTTGACTTACATCGAAAAAGTAAAAATAATTTGGACTTTCGTATAAGTTTGAAATATTTCATAAACATTAAGAGATTCTCTTTAAATTATGAATAACTTAATATAATATAGTTGATGTCCTTCTTAATTCAAAACATTACAACAATAAATTTGTGAATTTTTTAACCTTTATATATTACTTTTTGTTACCCAATATATATAGATTTAAATTTTAACTGGAGTTCAAGAATATCATAGAAATTTAAGCTAGACAATTTTTGAATTCGGTTTTTTATCTTTCATGCCATTCATTTAGGTTGTGCTTTTTTGAAAAAAAGGATTAGAGGAAGAGGAAGAGATCACAAGAATTAGAGGATAAAATTGGTGTTATTTATTTGAAAAGATTTGGAGGTGATTTTAGAGTGGATTAGAGGGTGAAATATGTGAAAATTTGTGATTGAATTGATTGATGTGACATATTAAAATAAATTTAATAGAAAAATAAGTTAGATTATCAAAATGTCCTTATTGTTATACGTAATATAAAATTATATATAAATGATTTAAAATTATTTTTATAATTTTTTTTGAATTATTGAAAATATGAAAAAATATTTATAAAAAAATTAATAATACAATATATTTTGTATGAAAATAAATTTAATATATAAGGTGGAAAATAATCTATTTACATGAATTTTTTTAATAGTAATTTTATAAGTAAAATTTTTTATTATAACCATAATAAATTTATTTGCGTCACTAATTTTTATTATGTTAGTTTTTCCTAATAAGGAGAATGAATAAAAATGAAGTCATTGCAATAGTCATAAAGACATTGTCTTTGAACAAAATAGAGTTAACATAGAATTAAAGAAGTGAACTGAAACCACGTATATTGGTTTTAACAGCTAAATCACATGCAACATAAATTAAATAATGAAGGGGTAACTTGGTAAATTTGACACTGTCAGCCTCTAATCTCACTATGGATAGTGAGATTAAATTTTTAGTGAATCTCCCTAATCATCCCCTCATATCACCTTGTATCACTTTTAAAAGAACACGGTACTCACTCCCTGATCATCGCTTCCCATTCCTTGTGAAACTACATTCACCCAAAAGAACATAGTGTTAGTGTCATTCCAATTCCAACCCATCAAACACTTGTCCCTAAATGTGTTTGTGTGGAGAAAAAGAATTAGAGAGAGGTCTCAGTCTCATCATGTAGAAACACACTCACTCTATTTTAGTTCAAGCATTCTGGCATTGTGTGAAGAAACTTCCATGCACACCAATGGCTACCAACTCCTCCTTATTTAGGTCATGCGAAGCATGTTTACATGCACTGACGAATGTTCAACAAATATTTTGGGGTGCCACAACTTTGGTTAAACTACTTTTTTTTTTTTGTTTATTTTTTCGTTCAAAAATATCAAGTTGGTTTTCTAGTTTTTTTTTTCGTCTCAATTTAGTCCTGATTTTTTTAATTTGATGCAAGGACTTTTCATCAAAATTGACATTAGAATTATGTCAAGTACACCAACAAAGCAAACCATCCTTATTCACCACTTCCATTTTGATGAAAAAACATTGATCTAATTCAAGAGATTTAACGAAAAAAGACAAAATTGTATCATTTTTTCAAAAATTATGACTAAATTGAGACTAAAAAACATTAGAAAACCAATTTGATATTTTTGAACAAAAATAGGAACTAAAAGAATAATTCTAATTTTTTTAGTATAAACTCGTAAAAACATTTTTAATTTTTTTATGATAATAAAAAAATAAAATTATAATAGTTATTATTATAATTATAAAATTAAATATAAATAATTTTTTATAGTTTCATGATAATTAATTTTCATTTATAATAATTAATTTTAAAAAAATAGTCAAATAAAAAATGGTTAAATTAAAAAAATATCACTCAAAAGATAATATTAATAAAATAATTATTTTTATTTTAAAAAGATTTAAAATGTAAAGTTGAAAAATAAATATGGACAACAAAAAGAAAATTCTTTATATATCAAATATGTAAAATATATTTAAAATATTTAATTTTAAAAAATATTTTTAAAATAATATAAATATATAAAAAAATTTGGAGCATGGCCCCCTTAGTCACTACTATGGTCCACCAGGGAAATAATTATGACCATTCTAACATTGTTGCTTTCTCATTCAATTTTGATTGTCATTCTTCCTTCTGTATGAGTTAGTCACATAAATTACTTTTATTTTCATTTATTACCAAAATCATTAATTATTATAATTCACCGAAAAAAACGTAATTATGTCCCTTGAAAAGAAGAATGTTTTGCTAACGAGTATATTAAAGGTACTTGTTAACGATAATTATTACGCATTGAATCCTGTAAAAGTTTATAGATAGTTAATTCTGATATTAAATGAAATCTGACCTAATAATTATTAATGCAATTTCATTTTATTTAAAGTACAAAGATTCTTTTGGATGTTGTACTTTTATTTAATGTTCACCAATAAAATTTAAAAAATAATTAAATAACAAAATAACTATACTTTAATGTTGTTAAAAATTAAAATATAATTAAACATAAAAAATTTAAATTAATAGAAAAATCAATGAAAAATAGTTAAAATATCTAAAAAGTAAAAAAAAAATTTTAAACAATTAAAGTACTTATTTGCATCAAAGAATTATTACTTAAAAATTTTAAAGAATATTTTTATCTTTATAAAATTTGTTATAAGCATTTATATTATTTCAATTAATAAACTTAATTATTCTAGCTTTCCATATAAAAATACCGGAACTAATGCGTATTAATTATTCTTTAACTTCGATTTAGCATTATTAAAAAAAATCATAAATGATAGTAACATGTGATATAGCGTTACTTTTTTAATCACTTTATTGTTCATTAAACTTTATTCAAACTCATAAAATTGTCTCATTCCTTATTTAGTGAACATTAATGATTTTTTTAGTTTAAGTTTCAATTAATAAATAAATGAGAATAATACATGACCTTTTGAAATCTGAGTGAGAAGGGGAACATAATATAAAAAATAGAAAAATAACTTTTTAACCACAAAATTTTAACAATTTTATTTTGTTGGTTTAACTTTATGACAGAAAGGATGGTTATGACCATTCTAATGTTGTTACTTTCTCTGGACATTCAATGTTACTTATATATGTCATACACTCCCAGAACGCTATCACTTTCTCTTCACTTCAATTCGCTTCTTCCTTCTTTCTGAGTTAGCGAGCTATTCCCCCACGTAAATTACTTTTATTGCCATTTACTACCGCAATCATTAATTATTATAATTAACTGAAAAAACGTAATTATGTCCCATAATATTGAAAAAAAAAAACATTCATAAACGTTCGTTAGTTTTTTAATAACTTTATTGTTCATTAAACTTTGTTGAAAATCATTAAATTGTCTCACTCCTTATTTAATGAACATTAATGATTTTTTTAGCTTAAGTTTCAACTAATAAATAAATGAAAATAATACTTGACTTCTGAAATCTGAGTGAAAAACAAAACACGATATAAAGAAGGAGAATGCTAATCAGTGTCCTTTGAGCTCTGGTTAAGGAATAATAAATGTGTTTTGATATCATTATTTTTACATTGAAATTTGAAATAATTAAATACAATAATTAAAATAATATAAATGCACATAATAAATTTTGTAAAGACAAAAATACCCTTTTAAATTTTTAGATAATAACTTACTGTTACAAAATAAGGACTTTGGAATTTTTAAGGTCTCTACTAAAAAGAAAAAAAAATTCAATTAAGTTTCAAATTGACACTTTAGTTGTTCTTTTTTTTTAACATTTTTAGATGTTTAACACTATTTTTTTAGTTGGTTTTTCTGTTAATTTAAACTTTCTTATGTCTAATTATATTTAATTTTTAGCAACATTAAAATATAGTTATTTTATTATTTAATTAGTTTTTAACTTTTATTTGTGAACATTAAATAAAATATTAAATACACATGTACAATATTTATGGACAGTTTTGTCTTTTAAAGAAAATAAAGTTACATTAATGATTATTAGGTCAGATTTTATTTAATATTACACTTATTTACGTACTTTTGTAAGATCCAATATATGTTAATTATACTTAACCAGTGCCCTTAGGACATCAGTTAGCAAGACTCTATAAAAAAATAGGAAATTGATTTTTTCACAACTAAATTTCGACAAATTATCCTTATAACGTGAGGTGATATCTTTTAAGTGCTTTCTCTTTTTTCATTTTTCTATTTTCTCTATATTCCAAAATCGCTTAAAAGATGTTACTTCAAGTTAAAAGAAAAAGTTGTTAAAATATTATTTTCCCAAAACATATTAAGATCAGAAGTTGAGAGGAAAAGAAGGTGAGGTCGATGTTGTTGGCATTAAGAGAAATATTATTTGATTTGAGTGGATATGAGACAAAAATGTGTGAAAGTTATGAATGATGTGATAAGGATGAGATATTAGATGATTACCATTTTATACTTGAAGATAAATGTGATATATATTTAAATATAAATAGTGGAAATTATGTTAAGATATTTAAAATTACAAATAATTAATATTATTATTAAATAAATTATTATTATTATTATTATTATTATCTTTATTACTATATTTTGTGATTATTATTATTATTATTTATGCTATTATTAATTATATTTATTATTATTAGCATATATTAGTATTATTTATATTTATTATACTATATTATTTTTTATATATATATATATATATATATATATATATATATATATATATTATAAAAAATCCAAATGATTCAAGTTGTTTTGTTTCGAGAAAATTGATTTTTTTCTTTGATACAAAGAGTATTTTGGTAATATTATATGATCTGGTTATCTTTCATCGACTTTTATGTCATATATGCAAATAATTCTTTTTTATTATTCTCTTTGAATCTGCGCTCGCACTTCTTTAATCACCTAAAACAAACAAGAGAGTCACTCCCTTTTTTGTTTGCATAAACAATGAAAATCTAGAAACAAACACGAGCTAAGAGAATTTGATTATGTGTTTAGTGTCATGCTATATATTTTTATTACTTGTGAACTTGGGTCGAGGATGAACAAACCTCGACCTAAAGTGCTAGTATAGAATGTGGGATGAACAGACAATCTATGTTGACATTATTATCTTAATATGGCAATGATGGTTAATGAATAACTAAGATGATATTATTCACGATGTATGATAAGTAAAAAAATCTTAAAATAAAATATGTTATGAATTTTAGATTTATTAGACGAAAACTCATCCAGGTACTATAAATAAACATTATTCACTAGATGCGTCATTTATTTAATTATTATAGCATTTATTATGCATGATCTATTGAATTTAGAAGCTCTTCGGTCGAAGACTCCCAACATCAAGTCGAGCAAGTATAATTTAGACACACGCACAAAGACATCTTGGCTTGAATGAAGAGGGCAAAAAAAGTAGTTGGCACGAGCATATCTTTACTCGACAAGAATAACTATTAAAATGTAAATGTAAAAAGATATTATATCAAGGATGAATGAGACACCCTCAACCTTCTATGCTAAGAGTATTATCTTAATATGATAATGGAAGGTTAATGTGAGGATTAAGATGACCAATTAACATGAAGAAAAACTTTTGAACTGAATATACCTACAAATTTTAAGTTCATAAGGGACGAATGTTCATCCCAATACTATATATATATATATATATATATATATATGTATATATTATTAATGAGATATGACATGCATATAATTATTACAACATTTATTATATGTAATGTATTATTTATTTGAGCGTCGGAGTCATTTTACCAACTCTTCGCATCAAATCGAGTAGGTATAACTTCGAGACGCACACAAACAAATAATTTGATTAAAATGTGAACTTAAAACAGATATTACACCAATGCAGAATTGATACATTAAAATGATTAAATTTGTAATAACTATTTTAAATTTAAGTCATGTGACAGTAATTTTTATAGTGACGTACATAACATAAAAATTAACTCTCTTTTCCTTGTAATGAAGTATATTTGTTTGTATAGCTTGGCTTGACCGGTGGTAATACAGTAAGTACTATTTACACAGGTAGGTGTAGTTCCTGAATTGTATTTATAATAATAAAGAAGTATGTAGCTGATTCTTTTCCTTAAGAGACAAAGAATGTCTGGAAAAGACCCAAGGGAATGTCTAAAGAAAATGATATCACAAAGACCTCTTCTGATGCAAGGCCCTTTCACTTTTTAACCTTTCATTTTCACCCAATCATGAAGGCATTTTTGAACAATTTTTGGTTTCTGAGTTTCCGTGTCTCAAGTTTTCCTTTTATCCATCGAACCTCTCTAGGACTAAACTGGCCCTTCCAAGAGGGGTAACAAAAGCTGCACTAAAGGACAACCCTTTCTGCCACACACTCTTGCTTAGTATTTATTCTCTTTTGTTTCTTCACAGACCACCACCCTTCTTCCTCTCCTCTCTTCCCTCTACCTTAACACAATTCAATGAAGCCTGAACCTGCTCAGAAACGCTCCCCACCTTCAACCATGTCTTCTTCTTCCTCTTCTCTCATCACCACCCTTGCTGATCCTATCAATAACCCTTCACACCCTCCTCAGTTAAGACCTCCTCGCCGTCGTTTTCCCTCTCACCAACTTCCTGAGATAGGCCTCAAAACTCCTATGGTTAGGCCTTATGTCCGATCAAAAATGCCCAGGCTTCGTTGGACACCAGATCTCCATCGTTGCTTCGTGCATGCAGTTCAGAGACTTGGAGGAGAAGACAGTAAGCTTCTTACACTCACATACACATACTTTTTTGGTTTTCACGTACCCTATTCGAGTCACAATCAGGTTGGTGACCGAAGGTGAACACTTTTCTTAACCACGGTTATCTCCTAAAAGGATTCGTCTCTTTACGCAACTCTTATTTTTCTTTATATATGTAAAAGTCTGATTTTTGTGAAAAAAAAAGCTGAATTTCCGATTGGTATGTTTCATTTTTGAGTGGTGTTGATTTGGATTTACAGGGGCCACACCAAAGTTGGTCTTACAGCTGATGAATGTAAAGGGGCTTACCATATCTCATGTCAAAAGTCATCTTCAGGTTACTCTTTTCTCCACAACCGCGAATAAAGTTATGGGGGAAAAAGGCGTTATGAGTTCTATTTGTTATTTAATTTATCTATTTTGAAATGATAAAAGAAATTCCTGATAAAGAATGCAACTCCTTGATAATTTATTGTTAGTGTGTTAAAGTTTGAAAATGGTGGTGTATTGATGACAGATGTACAGGAGCATGAGGCACGAACAGATGAGTGAAGGTATATAATTGTACTGTGCATCAGTTATACTTATGCGCAAGTTCTCATGCCACAGATGTATGCATCATGTATAAGGAAGATATAGCTAGGTGTAGACTACGTTAGACATTTTGTTTGGTTCATTAGAGGAAATAAGATCTGTAAACACTGAAAAGAATATATATCCATATTTACCAACAAAATAAAGGAACCAACCAGGGGTAGTGGACCCTTTTCCGTCACAAAGAAGACGAAAGTAACGTCAAATATTCTTCAGGATTTTGTTCCAGCAAATTTAACTTTTAACGTTGGCTACCGTTACACATTTTTTTCATCACATCCTTTACTGTATCATTGTTAATAATACCTGTTGGAACGTTTTCTTAACCCCACAACAATTTATAATAAATTTTAATTTATTAATTTATTAATTTTTTTTAATAGGTGCCAGGAAAAATGATGTGGCTCCGGAGTTTCTAGCTTCCACATTCTCAACTCTTGGCCCAAGATACACCCAACAGAATCCTCACCAAAGAAGCTGCACGGAAGCGCTTGTTCCCAACCATGCTCAATGGTATTTCTTGCTCTATTTATTTTTGTTAGATTTTTTTTCGACACTATTTTTGACGACCAGTAAAATTTTGGTTTAATTAGTCGGATAGTAACCACTTTTATTCAGATGTGTCAATTTGATATTTATTTTTAAAAAGGAAAATGATATTTTAATCTACTTTTTTTATCCACTTTTAACTCATTGCTTCAATCACCATTAGATAATCTTTTTTATTCTTTTTTAGTAATGTGATGTGATGATCTAATGGTGATTGAAGTGGTGGATTAAAAGTATGTCAAAAAAAAGGGTTAAAGTATCACTGTCCTTTTAAAAATATGTTAATCTAATCTAAATTTTTGAAAAAGTATCTTAATCAGGTTCTTTCAGAAATAAATTACTAAATCCGTTAACTTAATTCATGACTTTTATCACTAAATTTTAATATAAATATTAATACTTAATTTAATTTTGTAGTCATTTTAAATATCAATACCGTTAACGGTGTTAATAATTTTTTTGCTGAAAATGATCTAATTGAGGCATCTTTTCAAAAATTGTGACTCAATTGACATCTTTTTAAAAACGGATACCAAACTGAAACATCTAAATGAAAGTAGTAGCATCTGACTAATTAAACCTAATATTTTAGTCATTAAAAATGTTAGTTTTTGAATTTGTAAAAAAAAATAGAAATTAAATGGTAAAAAAATATGAAATACGTGTACAATAGTTTATTGGATGTAAAATAATCCTATCCTTTTTTGTTTTCATCATCCCTCTCTTTTTGACCGTGCCTATATATTATTTTTAAACTTTATAAACTGTCTGCTAGTTCTAAATGTTTTTTTTTTTTTTTTAAATTATAAAAAACATAGGATATATATTTTACATCAGGCATAATTAGTAAAATATAGTTGGATAGAAAATCAGTATCACATGTTCTTCTTTTATGTAACATGTCTTTATGTATATATAGTCTGTGTGTGTCAGTATATCATATCATATCATGTGTGTTTGTTTTGTATTATTTTTAAAAGTAGTGAAAAAAGAATTTACTTGATAAACCATATGTACAAGCATTAGTATATTTTTTGGGTTAAGATATTGATAAAGAAATGACTTAAAAGTACACTTGTAAGACTTGTTTTTATTAAATGTTTATTTGTCATCATTTTAACAAAAGAAAAATAATTTTTCAACAACAAAATTTTGATAATGATATTTTTTAACTGGTTTACTATTTTTTCATTTATATGTATTTCCAAAGGAAAATGATTTTTTAATGAATTAATTTTGATAATTTTTTTCTTATAATTTTAGATGGTATTTTGTAAGTGATTTTTCATTTTTTTTATCTTTTCATTTTTCTATATTCCAAAACTATTTAGAAGATGCCGCTTCAAGTTATGAAAAAAAATTCTCAAAATTTAGTTGTTAAAATATCATTGTCTATTTTGGACAATGATATTTTGACTACTAAATTTTGACAACTTTATTTTATAACATGAGGTGTTATTTTCTAAGTGGTTTTTGAATATTGAAAATGAGAAAAAAGAAAAATGAAAACCACTTAAAAAATGACGTCTAAGATTATAAGAGAAAGTTGTCAAAATTTAGTAGTCAAAAAATTATTTTCCTTAACAAAATTAGGCGAATAAAATGATTTGAAGACATTTTTCATTACATTATATCATAGTTGACCATACAATGACTAAAAAAGTGAAGTTCTCCATTGGCTCTATGATTAACAAAAGCATATTCTGGGAAACTAAAATAAAGAAGCAGAAAAGATGTAAAGGTTAGCATTTAGTGATGAAGAAGTGAGTTTGGTGACATGATTTGGTTTGGTTAGAGAAGTTTAATAAATTTGAGAGGTGTAGATGAGTAATTTGTTTTGTTATGGCAGGAATGATTGTGAGGAAGGGTGTTACAGTGGAAAGCATGGGGGTAAATCGATTAATGAAGAGAAGATGCAGTCCTACATCATCTTCGAGGGTATTCTGAGTGGCCAGACGGTGGATGTAAGTAACTCCTTCTTCTCATTCTCATCAGTGTCTCGTTGATTTTGTGGGTGCCCCCACGCACACATACATACACAATACTAATGCAACAAAAGTTAATTATTATACAATGGTGAATGAACAGTTTATTCCATTTTGTTTTTCAGGAGAATAAAACTGGTCCTGAAAAGGTGTCACTAGGGGGTGCCACCGGATACAAAAGCGACCATGAAAGATTCCAAGACAGAACTACTACTGCCATAGGAGGAGGCACACTGTCCTTATCAATGACCTCCAGGGCTACTTCACATTCATTCTTCAATCGCAGCCACACTGGTCCAGATGCCAATGATGTCTCTCTTGAGCTCACGCTCTCTTAGAATCATGCACATAATAATAACATTCTACCTTTCTCATTTACAACTACATTACAAACGCTGCATCACCATCACTTTTCAAACAACACAACAACACTGCTATCGAGTGCTCTTCCGACATTCATTAACAAATTTTAAATATTTTCATAAAAACAATATTATCTTTTTTATTTATTAATTTCTTAATCAATGTCTCTCAAACACTCGGTAGCAGCGGAACTTGTAATGCTATCAATTCGGATCATTTTCTCATCACAGCTACTTTCTTCTGGTTTATATATAATCTGAAACTGCTTCTCTTGTTCTAATTTGATTTGTTAGTATTTCGTTTTATTCATCGTTCAAGTTTTAACTTGTGCTGTCTTTATCAAATAGAAAAATGTTTTTTCACACCACTCGTACCGCTTAACAACTCATTTCTTAAGATTATTTTAATTAGTTATTAAAAATTTTAATTTTTATATTTTCAAAAAAGAGATTAAAAAGTAAAATTATAGATTGTTGTGTGTGAAAATAAAAGTTGATATCAAATGTTGTTTTGCCGGATTTTAGTATGCCTTAAATATTTCCGATTTGGTATATAATAGTAAATATATTTATTCATTCGTAAATAGTATTTTTATTTGTGAATAAGAAAAGTGATGACAAAATTTGATTGCGTAAACTTAGTTTTGAAAGTAAATAAATATATTATTAGAAAAGCGAGTGAAAGGAGTAGGTGATGGAGCAGGGAATGCGTGGGGCAACTGCAAAGTTGAAACGCAGAAGAGGAGAATAGAGGTGTGGAAAAGTTATATATTATAGATAGGTTGGGGGACATTCCCTTATATCGCAAAGCATTGGCTTTATAGATAGCAGTCATGTTTTCCAAATTGGTTTTGGTTGCTTTTCTTTTAGCAATTATCGGGTGCCAGGCCAGAAAGCTTGGGGGGTCTGATGAGCAGAAGGAAGCTTTTCACCATTTGCATGCCTATGGGGATGGTGGTGGCTCCGCTGGCGGTGGAGGGAACGGTGCTTATGGGAGTGGGGGTGGAGTTGGAGGTGGAAATGGCCATGGAGGAGTTGGGGGTGGAAATGGAGGATTTGGAGGGGGGGGCGGAGGTGGAGGAGGTGGGAACGGAGGATATGCAGGTGGAAGTGGTGGTGCTGCTGGTGGTAATGGGAACGGAGGATTTAATGGTGGAAATGGAGGATATGGTGGTAGTGGTGGTGGAGTAGGCAATGGTGGTGGTGGTGGAGTAGGCACTGGTGGTGGAGTAGGAAATGGAGGTGGTGGTGGAGTAGGCAGTGGCGGTGGTGGAGGAAATGGAGGTGGTGGTGGAGTAGGCACTGGAGGTGGTGGTGGAGTAAGCAATGGCGGTGGTGGTGGATTAGGCACTGGCGGTGGTGTGGGAAATGGAGGTGGTGGTGGAGTAAGCAATGGAGGTGGTGGTGGAGTAGGCAATGGCGGTGGAGGAGGAAATGGAGGTGGTGGTGGAGGAGGAAATGGAGGTGGTGGAGGCAATGGCGGCGGTGGTGGAAACGGAGGTGGTGGTGGAGTAGGCAATGGCGGTGGTGGTGGAGGAGTGGGCACTGGCGGTGGTGTAGGGAATGGAGGTGGTGGTGGAGTGGGCACTGGCGGTGGTGGAGGATATGGAGGTGGTGGTGGAGTAGGCAATGGCGGTGGTGGAGGAAATGGAAGCGGTGGTGGAATAGGCAATGGCGGATATGGAGGAGGCATAGGTGGAGAGTCTATGGATTAGCACTGTGTACGCACCGTGTCTTGAATACTTCAGTCTTTTGTTAGTTAGTTAAGGGGTCTTATTTGAAGTAAAAATATTTTATTAGTAATAAAATAATACAACTTCATATCTCATTGTTATGTTATAATTAAACTGATATATCTTAATGGTTAGGGATTGACTTGTGTTATATACGGTTATGCATCGAAAACTATATGATTTTTCTTTTGAGAATTTATTTTAAAGTGTAAACTCATTTTAAAATATTTATTATTTCAAATAAAGAGTATATTTTTATTATAGATAAAAGAATGAAAACTTTTAACTTCATGTTTTCAAAAATATCATATAATTTTGAATTTAAAACAATCTTATAATTTTACTTTCAAATAATTTAGTCAAATTTTAAAAATTTAAATAATCTTTTTTTTTTGTAAATGCTAAAAACATAATAAATTTTAAAAAAAACGTATTTTATTGGAATGTTATTAGTTAAGACATGTTTTTCTATCGAATTAAGACGTTATTTTGATAGAATTGAGATGATAACATTTAGTATAACTCACTAATTGACACAGTGCTTAATAATAGGTAAAAAATATTGTTTTAAAACTGAAAGAAACAAACCAAACCAAAACTACACGATCGGAGACAAGGCAAATGCTATTTTCAGTTTCTGGAAGACGTTTACAAATAAAAAATTCAATATAAAGAAGATCAGGTTTTTAAATAAATTATCAAATAAATCATTTAAAAAAGAAGGAGAGAAACAAAACCTTAGCCCATTCTTTTTTAAGAAAAATAAAAATTTATAGACAAATTTATTTAAATAAGTAATCAGTTTTGCACATAACTTGAGTATCGAGATGCTAAGAGAACTGCTTTCTTTTGTGCATCAAAACAACAAAATAAATAATAAGTTTAAAACCTAAATGACAAAAATACATAAACAATATTTTTCCATTAGCCAGAGATTCTGGATAAGTTAAGCGAAACAATTTTTTTTACACAAAATAAAAAGAATAACTTAAAACCAGTATATGAATTAGTTATGTAAATAAATTTCGGTTATATCAAAAATATAACCGGGAACATTTTTTAAAATATTGTTGAAAACTAGGTTACTGTTAAAATAAAATCATAGCTTAAACAGTTTATGTTATGATTTTATCTTAACCGCCTATATCTCTCTAAATAGAATTATTTTCTTTATTTTTTGTTTTTTAGCAAAAAAATTGTGTTGCCTCCTGTTATTGTAGAACTCGTTGTTTTTCTCCTTTGTCACAAAATAAAAGGTTTTTCTTGCGTTATTCTTTTTGGTTGTTGTTTGGAAGCACCCATAAGCGGCTCAGGTTCATTGTGATCTTCCCAATCATGTTTCTTTCTCCTCTCTTTATTTTAAGTCTCTAAATAACTTGTATATTTTTCTCAATATTGTAATTCAGTCATTGAATAAATGTCGCATTTGGAGCTTCTCAGTTGTAATGACCAGTTTTTGTTCATTCTAATGGTGTTGAAACAATGACATATGTTCCAATGACTTAAACATTGAAGTAACTTTTACAAATATCATTATAACAATTGTATACCAGAATTGCATCTAATCGAACGAAGCAGAGAATTTAAGAGAATTTAACAGGTGAAGGGAGAAAGAAGAAAATCGGAATTGAGTCACTTTAGAGTTATTAGTACTCACCTAATTCACTAAAAAAAATATTATAAATCTTTTAATATAAGCTTTTTTATTTTTAGTTAATGATTAAATTTGATAAGACACAATTTGGATTTAATTATTGCTTGCTATGCATGTAAGAGAGTGATTGATATATAAATCATACAGGGACTATGGATCATGACCCTCAAAATTTTTAATTTTTTTAAAAGATATATGTATATATAATACAAATGAAGATTAAAGTAGATGGATTTTTAATTTTTTACAAAATATAATATTTAATGTTTAATAAATAATAAAACAAAATTAAATACAATAAAAAATAATAAAATTTATTAAAATATCTTTTATCTTCTTTATTTTTGCGTAAAATTCTTAATGCATTCATCTTCAACTATTTCATGTCTTTTTTTTTTTTAAAAAAAAATAAAAATTGAACACAAATCTATTCTTCCTACTTTTATTTTTCATATATTTTCTTTCACAGAGAAAAAAAAAACATGAAAGCGAATTATATTTAAACGAATTCAATTTTAATGAATAACAAATAAAAAGTTTATAATAATATAAAAAATAATTTTGTTTCGTATTTGAAGACATCAATTTTATTCTTTAAAATATAATTATTTATTAAACTTTTAATATATTTTATTTTATTTATCAATATTATTTTTTTATATATTTTACTTTATTTTTAATAAATATAATTTTATTTTATAAATTAATTTAATAATATTATAATATTAATATCTTCTAATATAATAATATAATATCATACATGGTTAACAATGTGTACGTACATTTACGCCAGTTATAAATAAAGCGGCATACAGTCGAATATGGATCAGAGAGTTTCTTTTTTTTCAAATACCCGACCCTGTTAAAGTTTGATTATTACAAGAACTCTCTTTTACGATCTCAAGCCGCCAATCCATTCTCTGTCATTCTTCTTGCCCGATTCTTAACTTTTCTTTTTGTCTGCAACTTCTCTTTCTTCTTCGCTCATTCCTTGTGCTCATTGGCTTCAAACGTAGTTTCTCGCTGCGTTGCTTTCAAAGTCCACTGCGACGTCGTTCGCAATGGCGCGTTGATACTCGTCTAGGGGAGAGGGGAGAGAAAGAGGCGGGTGAATCGTGGTTGCTCCGTGGCTTTGGCGAAGGCTGATGGTGTGGCGCCGGAACTGTTCCGGCGGGATAGTGGCTCCGGTCTGTGTGGTGAGGTAGGTGATGGCGAAGCTCGCGTTTTGTGTTCATGTTTTTGCGTTGTTGTCTGTGAAACTGGGTGTGTTGCTCGCGTGAAGACGGATAATCCATATCCATCCGTAGATACCCGAACCCGAAATTACTCGCCGAACCGTTAATCGGTCTTATGCGTTAAATTTGGATTGGGCTGAATTGGCATGTTGGGCTTTGACCCGAATCCAACCCAACCCCTGCTCAGCCATACTAGAAACAGCGGACGAAGATGATCCTAAACTTCATACGCAAAACGTGTTTCACACTCGATCTCAACCACCTGTCAAACATCATCGCAATCATCAAGCATTCTTTGCACCACCATACTCTCACAACCAACTTTTCGTCATCATATTTCACTCGATACATTTCCCAAGCCAACTCCCTAATCCTCTGGCATGTTCGTCGGGGCGATCCTGTCTCCGCATGGATCCTCTTCCACTCTCTACGTCGCGCGCGTGCCGACGTTGACGCGTACACCTTCACTTCTGTCTTGCGTGCTTGTACTCTCTTGCATATCTCTCAGCTCGGGATACAAGTCCATAACCAAATGGTAAAAACCGGTGCTGATTCTGGAACTGTCGCGAAAACCTCGCTGGTGGATATGTACTCTAAGTGCGGGTCTTTGGACGAAGCAGTGAAGGTGTTTGACGAAATGGATCAGCGAGATGTTGTCGCTTGGAACGCTTTGCTTTCGGGTTTTCTGCGGTGTGATCTTCCTGTTAAGGCGGTTGGGGTTCTTAGGGCGATGGGGAGGGAGAATGTTGAACTTAGTGAGTTTACTTTGTGTTCTGCATTGAAGTCTTGTGCTTCTTTGAAGGCGTTGGAGCTTGGAAGGCAGGTTCATGGTTTGGTGGTGTGTATGGGTCGTGATATGGTTGTTTTGAGCACTGCTCTTATTGATTTTTACTCCAATGTTGGGTGTGTTGACGATGCTTTGAAGGTGTTTTGCAGTTTGAAGGGTTGGAAGGATGATATGATGTATAACTCGTTGGTTTCTGGATGTGTTAGGAATAGGAGGTATGGCGAGGCATTTAGAGTTATGGGCTTGGTGAGGCCCAATGTTGTTGCGCTTACCAGTGCTCTGGTGGGGTGCTCTGAGAATTTGGATTTGTGGGCAGGGAAGCAGATGCACTCTGTTGCGGTTCGGCAGGGTTTTACTCGTGAGACTCAGCTGTGTAATGCCCTGTTGGATATGTATGCGAAATGTGGAAAGGTTTCGCTTGCCCAGTCGTTGTTTGATGGAATTTGTGAGAAGGATGTGATTTCCTGGACTTGTATGATTGATGCGTATGGAAGAAATGGGCGGGGGCGTGAAGCTGTTTTGATGTTTCAAGAGATGAGGAAAGAAGGGGGGAAGGTGTTGCCAAATTCCGTGACTTTTTTGTCTGTTTTATCGGCTTGTGGTCACTCTGGACTGGTGGAGGAAGGCAAAAAATGTTTCAAATTGTTGAGGGAGAAGTATGGTCTTGAACCAGATCCAGAGCACTATGCTTGCTACATAGATATCTTAGGCCGGGCGGGTAACATAGAAGGGGTATGGTCTGCGTATCACAATATGGTTGAACAGGGTACTAGGCCTACTGCAGGCATATGGGTAGCATTGTTGAATGCATGCAGTCTTAATCAGGATGTTGAAAGAGGTGAATTGGCTGCGAAGCATCTCTTGCAGTTGGAACCCAATAAATCTAGCTATATTGTTCTTGTATCAAACTTCTATGCAGCCATTGGCAGGTGGGATCGCGTTGATGAACTGAGACGTATCATGAGGACAAAAGGGTTAGTCAAGGAAGCTGGAAATAGTTGGATCAATGTTCTGGGATTGAACCAACATGCTAGGTCACTATCTATTTGATTGTTCAGCAAGACGATGAAGCTTTACTGTTATTGGGACATAATTGGGGGTAGCAATTGTGGGGACTTGAAATTTCGCCACCCTTCGCCATTGTCGCCGTCGGTTAATTTGCCTTCTTCTGGAATCGAGAGGCAGCCTCCTTCAGTCTCCAAGCAGCATGGAAATGGAATCAGTTAGCTAAGTCAGGGGGCTTAGTTTGCCTCCTGTTCCGCCTCAGAGTTTAAAGCCAGCAGTGGAAGTGAGGAGAGGGAAGAAAGGGTCTGGTCATCAGGAAGGTGTGCATTCCCTTAGATTGTTATATAATCGTTATTTGCAATGGAGATTTGCCAATGCGAAAGGGCACACCACGATGAAGGCTCAGCAAGTAGAAAGCCAGGTTAGTCACCCTTTCACTTTCTCACTTGTTTATCAGTAAATTACAAATGTTATAGTGGTAGTGATGGTACAACAATAAATTGCAATCATCTGGCTAGACAGTTTGTTTTTATGATCATGGTTCTTTGGAGTGCAGAGGGATAGAACAAGAAGAGGATACTTGGGAAGGTTGTTTTGATTGAGTTAGAAGGTGGACCACTGTTTTAGTTTCACCGCAAAAACTGGACTTGGGGTAATATGCTAAAATGGCATTGATTGTGCCGTGAAAGACATTGTTGCTAACTTTTTTCCCTGGAGCACCTTACATCATGAGTTAGTTTTTGTTTGTTGTGACCACTGGATGCGATTGGGTGTGATGTGATGTTGTGGCTTAGTTATAGTGAACAGCAAAGAATACAAAGGAATACGTCTCTGTTTGTTTCTAGTGTATCCTAGTTCTTTTTTTGTAAGCAGCATAATTAAGCATTTTTTTAGAATAGGCTCTTGAGAAATTAGAGCGTATTCATAAACTACTTCCACAAGTTCAAATAAGTTTTTTTGAGTGCTCCCTTGCTTACCCGAGTCTGAACTGTCCATCACATCCTCATTTACCGAACATTTGAGTCTTGTTTTATTTCAAATTATATTTTTGCATAATTGATATGGTCTTTTGTCACAAGTATAAACTTACCTTCATGTAGTAAGTCTTGGTATAAACTTGTTAAAGTATTTTACTATATTGTACAATTGAATCCATTTCACTAATTGTTTTTCCTCTTCTTGTTCCTTGCAGAAAGCACTATATTCCCAAGCAATGAAAATATGAAAAATGCGTGAATCTGTAAACAAGAAACGCATAGAACTGGATTTTTTGCGGAGATCAAAGACTTTGACAAGTATTCTTGAAGCTCAAGTAAGGCTACCAATACTTCTGAAAGCTACTTTTATAAATTTGCATTCAAGTCCCGAGAGCAATGTTTCCAGTCTGTGAAGAAAAGACATGATCATAAGTAAAATTTGTTTTTCCATTAGTTGAGAAAAGGGGGAAGAAAGGAACATGATCATAAGTAAAATTTGTTTTGGGGTGTTGTCTCAACTCTCAAGAAGTTCCACAACCATTGTTTTCTTATCAATGTAAGTCTCAGGCTTTCAGCCTAATCACCATCTCTTCCCCCATTTCACACTCATGGGATGCCAATAATAGTAATAGGACACTTTGTCCTTGAATGAATAAATGAAATGTTTGCAGAGGGGTGTTATTTCCTTTTTGCAGCTAAAACCACATTCATTCATACACATGATGTTGGAAACCTTGTACTATAGTTAAGAGAGAAAAGAATGAGTTAAATAGTATGATGATTACAAAACTTACATTATTTACAAGTTTGATTTATAGTTAAGAGAACTACACACTTATTCTCTATTTAAGTATTGAATTTAGTAACAATTGAGACTAACACAAATATATAAAATTGTTTATTTAATAAAAGGTTAGCAATAATAATCTTTATAGAAATATAGGTTTAATTAATATTTTGGTTTCTGATGAATACCAAAAGTACAGAAATATAACACTATACATTCCCCTTCCCCTCCTTAAGGGATTGATCCTACCAGCATCCTTGCATCATTTTTTTTTTCTTGTATACTTTTTACTTGGATCAGTATTCTTCCAATAAAGCAAATGATTCTTGGGTTGCATCTCCATACAGGCCTCATCAGTTTCTATATTGAAGATAAATAATATTCTAATAATTTTTTAGTTTCAATTTTGTTTAAAATGATACAATGATAATCCTTCTGTTTAATTGACGTTAAATAATAGCCCAGAGTGACTCCAAAATCTGATAGAAATGTTTTTTTAAAAAACTGTTCAAGAAACAAATGATCCCCTCTTTCACTTCTTATACCTTGCATTAGGGGTGGGCGTGGATTGGATTTTTAACGATCCAATTCACATTCATTGTAGATCCAAATAATTGAATTAGATTTTTGACCCAAATCCATTTATTTAACAAAAGTAGTTTGGATTTTTTTAAAATCCAAATCCAAATATTTGGATCAAGATTTAAATCCAATCCAAATATTTGGATCAAGTTCAAAATCCAGAATCCATTTTTTATAAAAGAATTTAAATGGAATTTTTTTTAAAACTGTGTCATTAAGGCCAACATGACTCAGTTCGTACAGGTCGTCAGACACGACCCGTCTGAGTCGTCAGGCCGACCCATAGAGGTGTCAATTTGGTCCAATCCACAGGGCTTGGCCCTGGCCCATGTGGGCGAGGGCAAAAAAAGCTCATACTGAAAAAAAAGCCCCCATCAAAGAAGCCCACAACGCCAAAAATCCTACAAAAGCCCTGTGGGTCAGGGTCAACCCATGGGCTCTCATCATCAACATGAAAAATATATTATTTCTTAAAATAGATCCGGATAAGCACGACGACCCGAATAAGTCGTACAAACTGGACGGGCCTTACGAAACGGACGGACCCGATGACCTGGATGGGCCTGATGACCCAGACGGGACCGACGACCCGAACAGGCGCAACGAACCAGACAGGCCCGACGACCCGAACGCCCGTTCGGGTCGTCGGGCACGTTTGGCCAGTTCGGGTCTTTGGGTCTGCTTGACCCGTTCGAGTATTTGGGCCGACCTGACCTGTTTTAGTCATTGGGCCTGCTTGGCTCGTTCGGGTCTTCGGGTCCGCCTGACCCGTTCGGGTCTTCGGGTCTGCCTTAGTCGTTCGGGTCTTCGGGCTCGCCTTACCTGCTCGATTCTTCGAGCCCGCCTGACTCACTCGGGTCATCGGGCCCGCTTTACCCGTTCAGTTCTTCGGGCCCGCTTGACCCATTCGGGTCATCGGGTCCGCCTAACCCGTTTGGGTCTTCGAGCTTGCTTGGCCCTTTCGGATCTTCGAACCTGCCTGGCCCGTTCTGATCTTCGAACCTGCCTGGCCCATTCGGGTCTTCGGGCCTGTTTGGCCCGTTCGAGTCTTCGGGCCCACCTGGCTCGTCGGGTCATCGGGCCCACCTGGCTCGTCGGGTCATTGGGCCCGCCTGGCTCGTTTGGGTCATCGGGCTCACTCGAATTTTTCGAATCGTTGGGCCCAATCGACTCGTTCGGTTTGTCGGGCCCGCCTAGCCCGTTCATATCTTTAGGCCTGCCCAACCTCTTATGGTCGTCGGGCCTGCCCGATCCATATAGGTCGTCAAGCAAGGCCCGCCTGATTCTGAATTTAGCCTAGTCCATCTCAACCGTTAGTCTAACCCAACTAAAAATTTAAATTGAAAATTTGGATTGGATTTTTTGGATTATCCATATTTAAAAATCTTGATTTATAAAATGGATATCCAATCCATAAAATATATAAAATGTAGATTAGATTGAAATCGAGATCCATTAAATGGATTTTAAATGGATTGGATTTTTAATAAAATGGATTATAAATATATTGGATTGGAGCAAAAGTGGATTGGATCAAGAAAATTAGATTTTTTGCCCACCCCTACCTTGCGTTGAGATATATTTCTCTCCTTTCATCAAATAAAGTTATATATTTCTTTGATGGGTTTTAAGTAAAGTTGTGAGTCTAATATATTTAGGAGATGATTGATTTAAGTACAGTGTATAGTTTAGTACAAGTATTCAATAATCTAATTTTTACAATGAAACATTTGCCGGTTTATAGAATATTGAAGACACTTTTTTAAGGGAACAAATAATCATATTTATGTTGCCTAATAAAATGGGTTGAATATTTACTTTGGATAAGTTCTAACTATATCTTTTACTACTTTTTTCAGTACACTATATCACTGCTTTAACATTGCTACGAATTTAACTTTTCCTTCGAGAAAAATTCTTTAAATATATCACTTATTTCCCAATGTTGCAAAAATAAAATTGAAATTGAGATTAAAAAGAAGAAAGAAAATAGTAGTCGAATATTCAAAACCATCTGTTAAATTAAAAGATAATTTGTGACTTTATCCACGTTCAGTGGTGAAATGAAGTTGTTTTAGGTATAATAATAATAATAATAAACTAATTTAAAAACTTAATTCTTCTGTTTATAGAGATGTCAAACAAAATAACCCCTCTGACTCCATCGAATAATGCTCAATACATATAATTGGGGTTGATACTTGAGGCATTGTGAAAAATAATTTCGATTTGCTTGAAGGAATGATAGACTATGGAAAATCTATATGAATTTGAAAATATTTATTATTTTACAGAACAAAGTGACATAATTAAAAAAAAAAAAGTTGAATCACAAAAGTTATGGAGGAAATGGAGTAAAATAAAGCAAAGAGCAACGGAATTTTCTAATGATTAATCGAACTTGATCTGAAAAAGCATGTTATGATTGGATAAACAACTTCAAGCAATAACAGAGATTGTATTCCACCTTGACAAATTATATTCAAGCAATTATAGAAGTAGTTGAGCTTTTACCAAATACCAAAGATCTTAATGAACTGATTAAGATTTACTTGTCGGAAAATGAGAAGAATTACAAGGAATAACAATCTCTTGCCAAAACAAGTAAGATCTTTAGAACATTTTGGGCCTCTCGATGATGTTTTGAAAAATTGTGTCAGATGAAAAGTGGTACACTGCTCATAATGTGATGAATAAAAACGTGCCCTTTATTGCTTATAGTGCTTTCCTAGTTTTTTTTTTCTTACTCATAACGTGGCAGATATTTGAAGCATCAGATCTTAGAAAAAAAGATTATGCTCCAACAACCAATTATCTTCACACATAAAAGATCTAACTCCATATTTCAAACTCATCTATTTTATACCCAAAAAGAAAGCCATCAAGGTCCATTTCGTTCTTTAACTTCACAATGATTGACTCTTTTTATTAGAAAACATTAATCGACTTTTTCTTTCACACTCCCTTGTACTTCAAGGAGTCAAATAGCACTAATCCTAGCACGTTAACAACATTAACATTAAATAAGTAATTAAAAAAAATTATGGCATATACTTAAAACTCACAATACATAACTACATTATATTATTTGATTACATATTTCCCCACTTAAATATCACTATTTTGTCAATTTTACAACTAATTTTTCATCAAAAGTTTAATTTCGCACATTGCACACACAGTTAAATTCGTAAGAGGTGATAATGTATCATTAGTTTTTTTTTATTCTAAGGAAACAGATCAACCACGTTGTTTTATAAAAAAATAAGGATAAAATATGGGAAAATTGAAAAAAAAAATGTAATGGTAAAATCCATAAAAAAAATTGAATAAAAAAATTTGAAAACTTCACACTATTTAAACCATAAAATGTTTAATTAAAGTTACACTACTAACATTAAAAATCACAATATGGTGAGGAATTAGTGATAGTAGTTGCATTGGTCCACGTATCCACTAAAACATCAAGCTGTCTTCCAACTTTTATGTTCCATGATGAGATTTTAGGATTGCTGCAAGTGGGAATTTGATTGTATTTTGCTTCAAATGTTTAGTAAGGCACTACCAAAGCAAAAATTCTCTATATCGAAAGGAACAAATGTGAGTAACCAAAACTCAATATTTTTAATTAGTCACATGCTATCCACCTTGAAGTTCTTTCCTTCATTTTTCTCATGTGCCTCCATTATTTTTACAAATAATTAAAGAGAAGTTAGCAGTGATTAAATATCAGATTCAGAAGCAGTTCTTGAATCGAAATGATAAGTCATGGATGACATATAATCAAACTTGAATATCTTTGTTTCCTTTTGATATATTAGGAGATGATACTGTCACCAACTCCACTACATATAATTATTGGTTGTAGTACAATGCTGTCTAACTGGAGCTTAATATAGTTTATATTAAAACGCAGCATCACCAACAATCATGGGAATGTAAGGCTTTGGATTATTGTTATCAGATAGACATTAATTATGATTGGTCTAAACTTGTGTCATATTTTCAGGCGGCCATGGTTGACCAAGCAAGAAAATGATTGGACCCTTAGTATGAACATGATGGATATTTTAATAGATTTGTTTTCCTATATAAAGGGACCATCAGAAGCAAGAACGTCAAGCAAGTAAGTTGTTCAGTGAGCTCTGCTTGTACGTACGTAAAAAGAAATGAGTGGTGTTTTGTACTTGGTTGTACTTGTGTGGGGCACTTTTTGTGCTTCGATGAGTGGTGTTAGTCATGGGATGTATGTTGATGGTAGAAATTATGCTGATCCTAATCGATGGAAGGCTGGTCATGATAATTATTGCTCGTATGCAAGTTGGAGGGGTTGCGGCAGTTTCTTTGGAAATGGCGGTAGTGATTCTAAGAACGATGAAGAAAATGTACAAGGTGGAGGTGGTGGTGGTGGTGGAGGAGAGGGTGGAGGTGTTGGTGAAAATGGCGTGGGGTATGGTCATGGTAGTGGATTTGGTGCTGGGGTAAGCGTTGGGCATGACGGAGGAGGAGGTGGAGGCGGCGGTGGCGGTGGTGGAGGCGGAGGCGGTGGCTCAAGTAATGGTATAGGTTATGGGGGAACAGGTCAAGGTAGAGGGTTTGGTGTAGGTGGGGTTAATGGAGGACAAGGGGGTGGGGGAGGAGGAGGTGGCGGTGAAGGTGAAGGAGTTGGCAATGAAGGACAAGGTCGTGGTAGTGGTTTTGGCTCAGGCGGAGGAGTAGGAGGCATAGGAGGAGGTGGAGGTGGTGGAGGTGGAGGTGAAGGTGAAGGTGAAGGAGTTGGCAACCAAGGGCAAGGTCATGGTAGTGGTTTTGGTGAAGGGGGAGGAATGGGCGGCATAGGAGGAGGTGGAGGTGGAGGTGAAGGTGAAGGTGGGGGAGCTGGCAATGAAGGACATGGTCACGGTAGTGGTTATGGTGCAGGTGGAGGAATGGGAGGCACAGGAGGAGGTAGTGGTGGTGGTGGAGGTGGAGGTGAAGGTGGAGGGGTTGGCAATGGAGGGCAAGGGTATGGTAGTGGTTTTGGTGCAGGTGAAGGAATGGGAGGCATAGGAGGAGGTGGGGGAGGTGGTGGTGTTGGTAACGAAGGAGAAGGTCATGGTAGTGGTTTTGGTGGAGGTGCAGGTGGAGGTGTAGCAGCAGTTGGCATGGGAGAAGGTGTTGGTGGGGGTGGAGGAGGAGGAGGAGGAGGAGGAGGAGGAGGTGGTGGTGGTGGTGGAAATGGAGGTGAAGGCTATGGAAATGGCTTTGGCGCAGGTGTTGGTAGTGGTGTGAGTGGTATGGGAGGAGGTGGTGGTGGTGGCGGTGGGAGTGGGGGTGGAGATGGCAGTGAAGGAGAAGGTCATGGCTATGGTAGTGGTTACGGTGGAGGTACAGGCAATGGTGGCATGGGAGGAGGAGGTGGAGGTGGAGGTGGAAGCGGTGGTGGAGGTGGTAATGAAGGTTATGGTCATGGTAGTGGGTTTGGAGGCGGCATGGGCATGGGTGGAGGCGGAGGCAGAGAAGGAGATTATTATAACAAAAATGGTGTTAAGAATGGGTTTGGAATTGGATTCGGCATGGGCATGGGTTTTGGTTTCGGTATGGGAACAAGCGGAGCAAAGGTCACCACCAATCAACTTGATGCCAACCATCCTTAGGAACCCCAAAATTTATTCAAAACTATTTGTTATTGTATCTTAACCAGGGTCATTCAAAAGACTATTGATGAGTGTATCATCAAATATCACTCCTTATCGTATAAAATGCATGAATCACATTTAGTATTGCAAACTAATAAAATACTATTTATTATTTCAAAAATCCCAATTGTGTTTTTTCTTTATCTAAAATAAATTTGGTATGTTACCTGCCAGTTCTTTCTTTCAACCTCGATACATTGTTATATTTTGTTCCTTTTTCATTTATTTATATACCCAATAACTCTCAATAATTTTTTCTTTTAATTATATCACATGTCATGTACATGTCTTTCCCTCATTTTACATTTATTTATCTCTCTTTCTCAATGCAATGTATTCCTCCCAAAAAAATGCCAGATAATTTTTTTTTGCTCCTATAATTACATTATTGTTGAAAAATGGATTCAAATTTCCAAATAATAATATAAACGAGTGAAAATTTAATAAGTGCATTTGAAAAACTAGTAAAATAGAGAATTTCAATGCTATATTACAGTAAGCTTAGTGCAGACGCTGAGCAATTAAAATATTAAAATTGATTAATCACACTTATTATAACGGAGTTATTTAATATTAATGTAAATTTAATAGGGCTATATTTGAAAGGGGCATAATTCTTCAATAATGTCTCCTCAGTTATGAAGAATGTGTAGTATTACTATCTTTAACTACAAAAATTACTACAATTTAACATATTTTTCGCATACATTAAGATTAACAATAAATATATAGATACTTTATTTTTATTTTTGTTAATACAAATCTTGATGTAATATGGGATATGTGAGACCTTGTTTTATGAGTTGGATCAGGCTAGGTGGTAAAGTCTAAATCAGTACATCGGTTTTTTCCAATTTCAGAAAAAACTTTTTAGTTTTTTTTTTCGCTCAACCATTCTCTCTTTCTCTCTCACTTAAAAAGAGTGTTCTTATTCTTGCTTTTTGAATCAGAAGATGAGCTATGGTACAGTAAGATCCTCCTTTGAGCTAATCGAATACTCCTTCCAAGTAAGTTGAACACCCAACCTTTGTGTTTTTTTTCCCTATCAGTTTGGGTTCGTTGGTTCTGTTTAAGGTCTTCTTTAGAACCTCATTCTAGTCCTTGTGTTCTCACTTTCAGCTCTTTAAGTTGTTCCAGGCCTTTGTGCTCCTTCCACAAAGGGTTTTCTCTTCTCAAGTGTTGTTCTCTGTCAAGGTAATAAGGGAAGCTAGATTTGTTTACGTTCTGAAGTATATTGTGTGTTTTGGTTATGTTTCATAATTGAGATGCATGTTTGAGGTTTGTGTTTGTATGGAAATGAATTGGATGTTGCTTGGAACTGTTTTTCTGGTTTGCATGTGTGAGCAAGGGAGGAACCTGCTATTCTCGCCCAAGCGAGCAAGCCTCATCTAAGCGAGAGTAGTAGAAACTCACCCAGGTTCTGTTCGAGTTGTTGCTCAGGCATCAAACTTTTGTTTTGAGCGAAGAGTAATCTCACTTAGGCGAGAAGGTCCTACTTAAGTGAGAATTCACAGAACCTTGTACTCACTGTTTGAGCTCTCGCTCGAGAACGCTTAGCTTAAGCGATAGGCTTCTACCACTTAAGCGAATGCTTCTAGCTTGAGCGAGACTGGTGCAAGGATGTGCGTTAGTGCTACTCTCTTCTCTGATTTGGTTGTTTGTCTGGGTGATTTACCTTAAAGCATGAAGTATGATGCCATGTATGTTTTATGTGATATAATGAGGCTGAGATTTTGTTGTGCTTGATATAAGATGAAACATAAATTGGTTGGTTGTGCATTAGCACGAGATTATAATGCTTTGAGATAATATGTGGATTTGATGTGAGAACATGTCTCTGGTATGAGCTAGATGTAATTCCATGATCTTCTTGGAGAGACTGATGGTGTTATAGTGCATGTAATTAGATAAGGATTCAAATTCATTGCTCCGTGAGCAATCTTTTACTAACTTGTTACCCTTTTTAGTTAAGTTTTTATGGTATTATTATGTGCCAATGGTTTTTCTTTTCCGGTATACTTGAAATAATTGTAATAGTGGATCCTCGTATATTTTCTGTTAATATTTTATTTTATATTATAATTATATGACGTTTTATTTATTAGATTTATTTTATTAAAATGGGACGTGTCACGACACATTTAGAATATAAATTTTTTGTATTTTTTTTATCAAAATTAACAACATCAAATCAATTAATTTTTAAAAAAACTAAAATTGCAATTATATTTTAGAATGGTGAGTATATCAACTCCCCTGATCTATAATCTAAGCAAACAAGGTTTTTAGATTTTCCTCGCTAAGTAGGTCCCAGTGTACAGTAAACCTCGGACAAGATCCTCGGCAGAAGCAGTACAATGTGGTGATTCGCATTCTAGAACCATACGATGCTTGAGGTGCATAGAAAGCATACTATGACTGAGCAACACTTGAACATCAGCTGCATAAAAAAAAAGAAAAGAACAAGACAAGGGAAACTCGTGTCTGGTTATGCACCTAATTAACACTGACTAGCAGCAATGGGGTATCTCAATTCTTAAGGTTCAACATATTCACTCACACTCACTAACACTGTAGCACACCAACCCCATTCTATTTCTTTTATTTTATTTTAATCTTTTCTCTTTTTCTTTATTTGATTGTGTCCAATTGCAGCAGATAAGCGAGCCTTGTACATTCCATTCACATATATATAGAAAAAGGTTGTCTTTCGGATCCTTCTGTTTTGCACTCCTGATGCCTTTTCGTGCACCCAGATTTCCACCATTCTGAATAGATTCACACGCCAAAAAGAAAACCATGTAAGTGCCTTTACCCTTCTTTTTTCTCTTTTATCCTTGCATTTTTCCATCTGTACTTGTCTTTGCAACACGTAGGATACCATGATCTGTATGTTTTTTTGGATTGCTTGAGTTCGTGATGATTCTGATGAATCTGGAATTGAAATTTGGATCTGGACATTAAATAGAGATTTGATTTGATCTTATCGAGTTTCTGGCCGCGTGGGGTATTATGCTATGTATTACTGTTGGTGATAAGAACATCTTTTAATTCATTGATTTTGTAATTATCAGATGTTCTGTGTCTATTTGCGGCGTCACATTGATATCTTGATTCAGGTTCTCAGTTCTACAATGCGTTTGCTAGCGGTTTTCTACGACGCTTCATGTTTGGAATTTTACTTACGATTATCTAACAAAATTGATTTCATTGTCTGAGAAAATGAACTTTGCCCACTTCTGGTGTAAATGAAGAAATGGAATTATTGTTCTAATAAGTTCCACCTATGAATCTGGCCAGTGGCCATTAGTCTCTTTTGTTCGTTTCTGCTAAGTTTTGATAATTTGTAGAACTGTGACGCACATCTCCATTAAATGGCATCAAACAACTTGTTTTATTTCAATTTTTAACCTGGAAATTTTGCCCCTTTTTGAAAGAGGGATTATAGAGTAACATTTTGATTACTATAGAAGACATGAATTTCTCTGACCCCCCAATGACTATAAGTTATGGTGTGTGTAGATAGACAATTTTGATATTGAACTCTTTTTATTCCAGATCAGATAACGTAAAATGAGGGGGGGCTTGTGGCGACTTGGGCAATCGATGACTCGCCGTCTTGGCCACGGTGATAAGAAGAGTGTTGCTTTTCGGTATTTTTCCAATGAAGCGGAGCTGAAAAGAACAGTACTTTATGATTTCCATGTGGCTAATGGAGGGAAGATGGTGCCATTTGCTGGATGGAGCATGCCGATTCAATACAAGGACTCAATCATGGACTCAACCGTGAACTGTAGGGAGAATGGTAGCCTTTTTGATGTTTCTCATATGTGCGGGCTAAGCCTCAAAGGAAAGGACTCTGTCCAATTCCTTGAAAAGCTTGTTATTGCTGATGTTGCTGGGCTTGCCCCTGGAGCTGGTTCACTCACTGTCTTCACAAATGAAAAAGGAGGGTTAATTGATGATTCAGTGATTACCAAGGTGAAAGATGACCACATATACTTGGTTGTGAATGCTGGGTGTAGGGATAAAGATCTGGCTCATATTGAGGACCATATGAAGGCCTTCAAGGCAAAAGGTGGTGATGTGTCATGGCACATCCATGATGAAAGATCTCTTCTTGCTCTGCAGGTCACTTATCACGCTCTTGTACATTTACATCATCACACACTTTCACCTTGCTGTTATTCAGTTAGCAAATCTTGTACATGTACATAAATTTTTCCTATCAGAAGGCCATGTGAAATTAATGAACTATTCTTCACTTTAAAATTAACAAATAACCAATATTTCTTTTGTAGCAGGGTCCCCTTGCTGCTCCAGTTCTTCAACACCTGACAAAAGAGGACTTAAGCAAGATGTACTTTGGGGAATTCCGTGTGTTGGACATCAATGGTGTGCAATGCTTTCTCACAAGGACAGGGTATGTTTTCTTTCGGTAACATTAACAATTGACCTTGTAAAGCTACCTGAAATGTAGTAATGCTACCTGAAATTTTGTCTTGTATCTGATGTAATGAGTGTAAATGAGTGCAATTTGATAATTTCAGTTAGTCCTTTTGTGTTGTTATCTAATGGCACAATGCTTAAACCCAATGACAGTACTGTGCATAATAAGTGAATCTTTATTGAGAATTTCAGGTATACTGGGGAAGATGGATTTGAAATATCAATTCCCTCGGAGAATGCAGTGGATCTTGCGAAGGCAATTCTAGAAAAATCTGAAGGGAAGATAAGACTGACAGGATTAGGTGCTAGAGATAGTCTTCGTCTTGAAGCTGGATTGTGTTTATATGGCAACGACTTAGAACAACACATTACACCGATTGAAGCAGGACTGACATGGGCCATAGGGAAGAGAAGGAGAGCAGAAGGGGGTTTTCTAGGAGCTGATGTTATACTAAAACAGCTTGAAGAAGGTCCTAAGATAAGGCGTGTTGGTTTCTTTTCTTCTGGCCCTCCTCCTAGAAGCCACAGTGAGATTCAAGATGAAGGAGGAAACAACATTGGGGAAATCACCAGTGGCGGATTCAGCCCTTGCCTCAAGAAGAACATTGCCATGGGATATGTAAAATCAGGATTGCACAAGGCAGGCACCAAAGTACAGATCATTATTCGAGGAAAGTCCAATGAAGGAGTTGTCACAAAGATGCCATTTGTACCAACAAAATACTATAAGCCCTCCTGATTTCAACTGGTTATCTTATAATCTGGAACTTGTAATGAACTTCTATGCCATTGTCCTACGATAGTTGAGTGTTATCTTCAAATTTTCTGACATTGTTCCACGAATTTCCACACTGAATTCAATGTGACATCTATGGAATTCGAAGTGGACATGTATTCACAGAGCTTCACAAGTTTTCTTCTCTATGAAGTTTTTTACTACTTTTTTTTTAATAGCCTCATTGCTGTTATCTGCATAATCATGTTGCTTTTCAAAGATTTTCTCTAGTTGCTCCGTTTCTCTGTATGTAGAGGTAAAATAAGTTAAATGCAAAACTGAACATGCTTGCTATCTAATGTGATAAGTTCGATCTCTTATTCCTAAAAAAAAATCGATTTAGCACTACCCTTTAGAAAGAAAAAAATACACAGATGGATACGACCTGATCTAAATTTTTGTTAGTTATATTTTAAATTTCAAAAATACATGTTTTTGTTTTTTATATATTTAGTTTAACTTTTTGAATCAATCTAAAATGATTTGATGATTAGTTGGCTCAAGACTGTGTCAGAAAAAATTCATTTGTTTATAATATAGTCAGACAGGAACAAGTCATATGACAGTTTTAACTATGTATTATTCCCTTTTATATTTTTTTTAATAGCAGGGTTTTTTTTAATATAATTACACAAATGAATGAAAATAATTTATTTAATTTAGTTTTTGAAAACAATAATACTAATATATCAAATTAACCTCCATTATTAATGACACTTACAGTTATTTTATCATCATTAATTAATATAAAAGGGATAAGATCACTTCTCCTAAAAACGTGTCTTGTAATAAGGACATGAGGAACTCGGGTATAAAGTACTCATTGATAGTTTTTTCAAATATTTTTTTAAATATAAATTCAAATCCTAAAACAGAAATTTATAAAATTTTAAAAATATTCAAATAAAACTTGAATATGTATTCACAGGTTAATATCATAATATTTTTATCTAATCCATTAATAGTTAAATAGTAAAAATATCTATTATTTATCACTCAATATCCGTAAAATTATCAATTTAATATCTACTTCGAAATTTACAATGATTTATCCTCGGTAGATTATCCATACTCATTCCTCGCTGACTGATATTTTGAAATTAAAATGCTTGAAATTCCGCTCTAGTCAACATTTTGAAATGCTTCTGCATCAGATGTCACTCTTCTTTAATATAAAAAAAATTTGGTTGGTAGGATTTGATACAATTTAAATTTAAGAATTTACAATTTTCTGACCTCTAAGGCATAGAAAAATATACAAACAACCCATGAAGAATGAGCACCAACCAGGATGATTTTATTTATTTATTATTTCAAAAACGTTTCTCATAAAAAATATTTGTATTTTTTAACAAAAATAATTCAAGCAATCAAATAAATATGGACAACAAATAGTTCTAAAATGATTTCAATTAAAATATATGATAACGGATATTTTTATATTTCGCTAAAACATATACCATTTTGTTAGTATTTGTAACTTTTCCTTTTAAACACATATTTAAAATTATTGGTTGGCTAATACCACAAAATTTTGTATCTAATCAGGTAGGATTTATTAACAATATATATAATTAATTATTGTCATGATTGTTTTCTTGGTCAACATGCCCATAGTTTTGACTATTTACTAATGTTATTTATGATTAAATTTTATAGAAAAAAATTACTGATCACTTCTAATACATCTTTTTTTTCTTCCAAGTGGTTTTCTATTTAGAAAACTGGATAACGAAACTGTTTAAGCGATTGAAGTAGAATTTCATTCCCGGATTATGATAATGGTTGATAGAAGTTTTTTAAGATTATTATTTTAAGATTTTTTTTTATATCAACTCTATTAGAGATAAATGATTATGAAATTTTAAAATTATTAAGTCATTATAGAACTTTGATTAACCCTTGTTTGGATAAAGTACAACACCTTTTCTCAAAAAAATGTATAATTACATAAATTAATTTATATACCCAAATTCGACAAAAAAAAATCCATAATAGCATTATTGTTTAAAAAATATAAATCAACCTTAATTTATGAAAAACATATTTATATTTTTTAACCAATTCTTCCAAACAAGATCTAATGCTTTCCCGTTTAAGAAATTTAGATTAACAAAAAAAAAAAGTGATGAACATATTAGATTATGACACAAATATAAAAGATGCTTAAAACTACACATTTTGCATACACAACTTTGACTTAAAATACTATGTTCTTACGTTGATTCTGAGTTTATGATGGTCTCCCGCTAGTAAACTGAAAAGTCTACACACGGTTGTTGTCGATTAGGTAAAAGATGACAAGGGAGTTGTAATAACTTGACGAGAAAATTGCCACACATTTTTTTTTCTTTATTTTGATGAGTCAGAGCAGATTAATAATTTCTTTGCATGCGTGTCCGCAAAAACAGCAAGAAATATATTACAAGATTTGTTAAAAAGAAAACTAAATTACATGAAAAAACTAAGTAAAATTGAATAAAAAAATGGATTAATTGTTAGCTAATTATATTACAAGAAAAACAATTAGAAGAGTTTGCTAGCGAATTCATCGGTTGTTGTTCCCTCTATCCGGGAATAAGCAGATTTTCTAGCAAGATCTCTGAGTTGTGACAAACTCCTTCCCAATTTCAAAGCCAGCTTCATTTCAAACAACTCCCCATTCTCTCTTTGATCCTCATCTTCCTCCATCGTGTCTTGGATCGTGTTCTCTAACTGTTTGAAGAATCCACCACAGTTTCGATACATTTCAGACACCATCCCCACTTGACCTCCATGCTCAAAAGCATTAACAGTTGTTGCTAATGCCCCTCCAATAACTGCCACTATAGCTCCCCATGATGAACCTTCCGTCACACATGCTGATCCCACAGCGGCAATGCCGGTGAGTAAAGGCCCTGCAATGGCCAAACTCTTGTTGATCTTCAACACCATGTTTCCTAACCTCTCGTAGTCCTTCATGTCCTTTTCTTTCACCACTTCCAAAACATTCCTAAGCTCCATTTCCAACCCCTTATTCCACCCATTATTCTTCCCTTCCTGGTATTTTGAGCTGTTCATTCTTTTTTGCGCTGAAGGCCACCACACTGCTGGCTCAAACTTCTTAGGGAATTTTTCAACCATGGCTCCTAACAAAGGAAGTGGGTACGCTTTGTCTAGGGCCAAAACTCTCTCCATCGCCTCCTTCACGTCTTCCTCGGTAGGGTTTCCAATGGCTATCGTTGTTTCGATGTGGGACTGGAGCTGCTTGAACAGCCTCGTGGCATTTCTTTGCTCCTCGGCAAGCTGTGAGGGCTGTATTTTGTTCATCACCACCAACATCCCCGTGGAGGCGGAGAACAAGAGCGTGGAGGATAGTTTGAGAGCCAACAGCGGCGCCCCGCCACCGCCGATGGAGGCGGCAAGGCCGACCATAGCGGAGGCGGTGAGTGTGAGCATGTTGACGGAGTTCAACAGAAGCGTGTTCCAGTTGTCACGTTGGTCGCCTATGTTGCGATGCATCTCCACTCTGTCAGCCACGGCTTCGAGAAGTGCGTATAGTTGAACAATGGTGGCTTTTGAGGATGTGGAGGTGGTGGTGGTGGAGTTGTTGCCTGGATTGTCTTGGAGAATTGGGATTGTGTGGGAGAAACCGTTTAACTCTTCGAACAGTTTTCTACTTGGTTTTAGGTTTGGTGTGACAGAAAGAGGTATAGAAAGTTTGTTTGGGAGGTGGATAGAGGATTTTATTGTTGATGGTGATGTGGAGCAAAAGGTAGTAGAAAGCAAAGATGAAATTTTTAAGGAAGACATAGTGGTTTAGGTCTGATGTTGTTGATTCGATTTGATTTGATGTTGTAGGTGGCGAAGGGTTGCAATATATAGGAGTTTACGTGTGAACAGAAGGATGAAAAGAAAGGGTCAGACATGGAAACTGTTGACCGGATGATATGGGGTTTGACTTTTTGCTCAGATTTTGGATCCATGTTTGTTCAAACTACAACGTCTCCTACTCGGATTGCCTCGGTTAGTAGTTGTTTTGCAATGAAATCGAGGGTTGAACTTCGTGGTTCTCAAGATCATTATATTATAAAACAATTTTTTTGTTCTCCAAGGTTAAAAAGTGTCAGCTCCATGTAAGTTTGAGTTTGGTAGCCTCTCTGAATGTACAACGAAGTTTGACAAGTTTATAACACGAGACAAGTGAAAAACTGAGACAACATGTGATGGAGATACGCGGATGAAAAAGCGAGTGTGTAATTTTATTTTATATTTTCATGAAAAAAAATATCACACGAATAATATTATTTTAAAATTTAAACGGCTCCTGTCAAATGAAAACATGTATTTGATAATTTAAAATAATAATATTTTAATTAAATTTATTTTCATTTATATTATTATATTAATAAAGTGAGTTATAAAGTAGGTGTGTATTTTTTTGAGTCAAACTATTATTTTTCAATAATCCTGTATATGCTTTCACATATTAAATCGATGACGATGTAGTGACGTCTTATTTTAATTTTAAATGTTTTATGTATTTATTCTCTTGATGGTCAACTTCATATTTATTAAAAATCGGAATAAAATCTATGTATACGAAGGATTTGCACAAATAAATAAACAGCATATACATAAAAGGTGTAAAGAGAGGACTCACAAGTTCACCTACTACCAGTGTATCTGACGGAAGCAATGCCAACGTTGGTACAGAATTTCTTAAAGAGGGTTTTAATTAATTTATTTTCAAAATATTTTGAAGTATCTAATTACTTGTTTTCTTGGGATGAAAAATAGACATGCAGCTAACTCATATTTATTATCATATTCAAGGAAGATGTGGGGATTAAAAAACTATCGTACAGGTAGGAACTCATCAAAATTAACTGGTTCAGTGTAGACCCTACCAAATCACTTTTTTATAATATTTATTTTAGCAATAATCAATTACAATATAATTAATTATTAAAATAGCTTAATTTTCATAACCATCCCAAGCATATTTTCTGATGTGAACCCTAATATGCTTTTTTGTGCTTTCTTTTGGGCGAGGAAGGGTTACGTTACATGTCTAATGAGACAACGTGCACAAGTATCTCCTCTGGTAAACTATAACCAAATTTTCTTTCTTTTGTTAATTTTTCTTACCCAGTGAAAATATATCTTACAGTATAGTTTGCAAAATTAATTAGTTTTCGACATATATGTATATATACATGAATTGGGAAGGTCTATTTGAAAGAAAATTACACAGTTCGTTGTGTTTAAAAGTTTGCCAGACTAACAATATATAAGATTAGCGTCTGGGGCTCAGTAAAAAAAACACAATAGGACATTTAAAATCAATTATATTTCAGTTAATATTTTTTAACCTCAATATCAATTTATGATATCAATAAAAAAACTTGTGTAACCAAAAAAACATCATTGTATTGATATGATATACAATTACTAAATCACTTATTATTTATTTCATATACATACATATATCTCAAATATATATATATATATATATATATATATATATATATATATATATATATATATATTATCGAAGGATGAGACAATAAAATGAGACAACAAAACGTTTATAATATATTGAAATAAGAAATTGTCAACAAGACGTTTTCCAAGTTCAATAAGTTGGTTCTGTTGGCAACGTTAGGTTTCTGTTTATATTTGATTCAAAACTTGAATAGTCAATGATTTACTATATATTGAAATAAAAAATTGTTGGACCATCTATATAATAAATAATACATGACTGTCATAGGCACGCCTGGCCTATTAAATGAGTCTTCATTATCTTACACTGATATTAAATTTGTGATCTAATATCCTACAAGGATGCTAAAAGAGAATGAAAAAAAAAAAAAAACATTATTAAAAGTAATGTGAACTAGTCATCATTCCATGTACATGTATCCACACCTTAAATCTTTTACCAAAAAAATTACACTTTCATCTAAATATATTCTCTCTCACTTTTGCATGTCAGATAAATACACAATATATACATTTCTGAAAAGAATGGTATGTAAATAATTAAACAAAAAAAATTAAAAAATGTTTCATCTCAGAAGAGTTTGCTGGCGAATTCATCTATCTCCCTCCCTTCTATGCGATATGCAGCAGATTTTGAAGCAAGTTCTCTCAGCTGTGATACACTTCTTCCCAATTGCAAGGCCATTTTCAATTCAAAGAGTTCTCCGTTTTCTCTTTTCTCCAAGTCTTTCTCTTCAATTGTGGCTTCAATTGTCTCTTCCAAAAGCTGGAAAAATCCACCACAGTTTCTGTACATTTCAAACACCATTCCAACTTGCCCTCCATGCTCAAGAGCATTCACCACCGAAGCCAAGGACCCTGCTACCACAGGAACTAATGAGTCTCCTGAAAACAAACACCCTAATGCAGCAATTCCTGTGAGCAAAGGTGCTGAAATAGCTAAACCCTTGTTTATCTTCAGAGCAATGTTCCCCAACCTCTCATAGTCTTCCATGTCTTTTCTCTTCACCACTTCAACAACCTCCCTCATTTCCTCTTCCAGCTCCACACTCCATCCATTATTGCTCTTACCCTTCATCTGTGCTTTCTCATTGTTCAATCTTCTTTGTGGCCACCATCTAGCACCTTCAAACTTTTCAGGAAACTTTTCAAGCATTGCTCCTCCCAACAAAGGCATCGGATATGCTTTGTCCAACGCCAAAACCCTCTCCATAGCACCCCTCACATCACTTTCACTGGGATTTCCAACAGCGATTGTGGTTTGGATCTGTGCCTGAAGCTGCTTAAAAAGCCTTGCAGCATTTCTTTGTTCCTCGGCAAGCTGTGAGGGCTGGATTTTGTTGGTAGCAAGTAGCATCCCAGTGGCTGCAGAAAACAAAAGAGCAGATGATAGTTTAAGAGCCAAAAGTGGTGCCCCTTCACAACTACCCGTGCCTGCAACACCAGCCATGGTTGAAGCCGTGAGCGTTAGCATGTTGATGGAGTTTAACAAGAGGGTGTTCCAATTGTTACGTTGTTCTCCAACGTTGGTATGCATTTCAATTCTGTCAGCCACAGCCTCCAAGATTGCATAGAGTTGAATAACGGCCTCGGAATTTGTAGTGTTGTAAAGATCACCATCGTGCATTATTTTGCTGGTATGGTTCTTTTCCGCAAAAGAAGAGTTATAATTGTCTCTGACTCTGAATTTTCCCATTTCCTCAACCATGCTTCTGGTAGATGATGCTAGCACTTTGGGAACTGAAGAGGGGAGTTTAGGTAGTTTAGGGACATTGATAGAACAATTGATTCTCTGGAAAGAGGAAGAAGATGGAGAAGAATGTAAAGGGTTATTATTTAGTATGGAAACGCGTAAGGAAGACATGTTGCAAGATTTTTGTGTATGGTTTGTGAAAGGTGTTGGATGAAGAAATTGTGAAGGTTAGGTAGGTGGCATACGTATATATAATAGCGTGGAAGAGGAGAGAAGGTGCTAGATAGGGAGAAAAAAAATGAAGGTGGTGGTTGGGTCCATTAAAACATATTTGCTTATGTCAGGTTGACCCCTTCGTGTTCAAAATATTGTACCCAATAGCCAGGTCTTAACATCATGCTAACGTTGTTCGCTATATTTTCCTTTCCTTAATAACAATTACATTGAAATTAATAAATAAAAACTGCAGGAAAGTTCCCTTTATACCCTTTATACTGATTTTGTATCGTGTAGATTTCAATATCCAATTTTTTTATATGTGTTTGACACTTTTTTTTTATTTTTTTAAATACAAAAATTTATTTTTTAAATGAATATTTTATCCCTAAAAATATGTAGTTAAATAACTCACGTGAGTGTTAAAATATAAATTTTTTTATTATATAAATAGAGGATTATAGCTTTTACAAAGGAGAAAAGAAAATACAAATAACTAGATTAACATATATATTTTAATTTGGAAATATAAAATATATTTACTGTCTAAGATTAATAATGAAATATTAAATAAATATATATTTTTTCCTTAATTTTTTAATATTTATTCAATGGTACTATTTGATTTTTTTTTTATTAACCAGACAGTATTTATATGTAATATAGAACACTTGAAATACTCTTAACTCATTTAACTTTAATTCAGACAGTTTTAATAAATATCACTATCTACCCTACTAAATAGCATACCCTTCCAAAATATTCCTACATAATCACAATTGACTTAGAAGTTAATAATCTATAAAGATTACCCAAAACATAACATATTAATCGTATGTTGTTACGGTATCAAATTTACGTAAAAAAATACCTAATTATTCTCGTATACCGCATTTAATCCAATTCAATTTGCTATGTTTCCTATTTTCGTTTTAGGTAGTAGTTGAGCTAGTTTCCTGTTTTTCTTAAATACTTAAATACTTTTTCCTTTTTTATCTTCAACCCTGTTTCATTTTTAATCATGACTTTAATATTTCAAAAGCTTCAAATATTTTATACTTTAAAGTGTAAATTCACACCAGTATCTATTATTATTGGAGATCTCATATTAATTAAAAATGTAATTGAATTATAATATATAAATAAGTATAAACTCTTACTTTATTTTAACTAATTTAATAATGTTAAGTTAAATTTAAATTCTACTTTTTAATATTTATGAAAGTCATAAAAGATTTTTTTTCATCAATCAATTATACAAACGATTGACCTCTAACATCAAAATGAATAAATTTAAACTTTTGCTTTTTAAAGTTATTCTTTCTGTTTGAAAGTATATTTTCTAATTTTATACACAATTTTAGTCTATTAACTTTTATGTTAATTGGATTTTTTTTCAAATTTTAATAGTGAAATATTTAGGAATTTGTGATATAAAATCATTTTAATAAAATTTTTAATATAATTTACTGAGTTTTATAATAAAATAAAAAATAGTGGAATTTTTTATATAATTTATTGGGTTTTATAAAATGCAATTGAGTTTAAAATTTGAGAAAATAAAATTGTCAATGTATAAAATAGATATTTTATAACATAGAATATGAATTATATTTCAGTTAAAAGGACAACTTCGAGTTTAAAAAATATAGCAAAGGATCGGATGTGGCATTTCTTTATCAAAAAAATATTTTATCAACTTTAGTAAATCAAAATATTGTGATCTGATAATATTTTTCTTCTTAAGTGAATTTAATTTCAGCCTTTCAAAAACATTATCAGTTTTATCCTCATAATCTTTTAAAATCCAAAGCAGTTTTTATTATTGGCGAATGTGGATATTGTGGGTATCATGTACCAAGTCTAAATACGCGTAACATCGTTATAAAAGCTGTTTGAAAAATATGAAGTATCAAATTAAAAACAAAAAAGTGAGGACAAATTTAATTGTACATTCAAAAACATAAATTATATTTTCTTTATGTTTTGAATAAGATCGGTATCTCTCAATTTTTCTGGTATCTTAAATTCAACAGTGCAATATGTCATCATGCTAAGAATTTGAACAAATTTACCTGGTCCATTAAATAAACTTATGAATCGTTCGGTTTGAACAAAGAATAAAGAATACGTGACTTTAACATCCCTCTCCCCCAAGAAAACAAAATATCACAAAGGTCAAATTGCTGCAAATTTATTCTTAATTTCCTCTTGAAAAGTAAATTGGACAAATTCTTCGGCCGTACGGTTTTGACACCCAATTTTCGTGGGTTTTTTTTTTCCTTATTAAGAAGTCAGCATAAAATTAACTTATTAACGGTTAAATTGTAATTTATTTTTTATTTTGTCGTAAATATATTTAATTTTATCGTTATATGTGGATTCCTATTGTTTCAAAATTTTGAGTTAAAAATAATCTTAATGTATTATGTGGTTGGACTTAAATTTTATTAGTATTTATTCTCTCAAAGTGAAATTTCATCTGTAAATCTAAGAATTTTAACATCTAATATATATTTCATTTATTTAAAATAAGTCGAATCCTAGAACTCAGTTTATTTATTGCTTTGTTCTTCATAGGAGAAAATAATGCTTACTGCTTTCTTCATCCTTTGAAACTGTAAGTCTTGGACTGTTTCCCTACTGTCTTTTTATTGGCTGTAATCAAATTGATTAATAGTGAAGTTAATCTAGGTCAGAGAGAAAAACAGATATTTGAAAATATAATTATTTTGGCTTTAATAAAATTGATTAATAATTAAGTTAATCTTGGTCTTGGGTGACTTCTGAATTCAAAATGCATTTGAGATCAAATTCAAACGTAAAAATATTATTTAACATTGGATATATTGAATATAAGGATCATGCAAAGATTTGTACTCAGTTTTGGTCTAAGTGCTATGCTAGTATGACAACTAACTATTCATGCTATCTACTCATTCATTCAAGGACTATTATGCTACGAAAAACATTTTTTTATTCTCAATCTATTCTTTTTATTTAGTCCTATAACCTCTTTGTTACATTTATTTATATATTTCATCTTCTTCCTTCTTTTTTCCTAATTTAGTCTTTCTGTTAAGTTGTCGATTTTAAGAAAGGTTAAACATTATTATGATTGACCCAAAAAACAGTTGTAATTAATTGACATAAAGCATTAAATATTTATGCTCACAAACCCTCCCAGTTGACAAAAAAAAAATGGTAAATTGAAATCAAAGGGGAAAAAATTACATAAATGGCAAAAACAAAATTTAAAATTGAGCCCGAAAAACCCAAATACAATTTAAATTATCATCGTCGAGGAAAAAAAGAAAAACCTGTATCCATCCGAACTCAAATTTTTTTAAAATAAATTTGATTGAATAAGTGAATAATGTTAGATAAATAAAATTGAGTAAAATGGATAATTGGCATTAAATTCGTAAATTACAATTTTATAGATACTTGACTCAATTCAAATTTATATTTTAATATTGATAAATTTGTAAATATATTTAAAATTTAAAATTTAATTTTTGATATGATACTATTTTATTAAAATTTAGAAGTAAGTTTTATAAAATCATAGTCTATTATAATAACTATTATTAGAATTATGCATGTAGTTCTTTTAGTTAAAAATTAATTATATTTATGTCATTTATTTAAAACAAAATTAATATTTTTCTTTTATTAAAAAATTTAATTTAGTATAAATTTTAATTTGAAGAAATTGACCGAATTAATGCGTAATTCGAACAACCAAATTGGATTAATTCAATAAATTAAAATATTAAATTTTAGTTACATTTGATCGATTAGATTGGATTCAAATCTGACCCTATCGATGAATGATAAATTCCTAGTAAAAATAACTCCAATAGGATAGAAAAGGATAGTTTGGAAAAAGTTGTTGATCGAGAAAAAAAAAATTGAATGATGCATATGCAACAACATTGAAGTCGTACTAGTTGCCTAAAGTAATAGTGGAATTCAATTTGAGCGATGAGATTTTTCTTTTTTAAATATTCTTCAAATAAGAAATATTAAAAAACTTGTATAACAATATATAAATAAAATAATTTTAATCTTACAAACTAATTTATAAAGTTATGTTAATAAAATTTGATAATATAAAAAAAATAAAAACCAAAAAGACAATAAATAATTACAAGAGTGGAAAATAAAACATGTACATTTGCACCTACCAGTCCAGTTTTTAATTTGACTGGGAAATCTTTCAACAAAGCCTAACTCAGGACTAATATATGCTTAACCATAGAAAACTTTAAAAACCTAAATGCTATAAAAATAATAATTCAGCACTTATTCTTAACCCCCTTGTTTTATAAAAATAAAAATAAGCGTTTACTCGAATTTTGTTTAACATTAATAAAGAATAAAGTATATTCGTTAACAATAAATATATATTTGCTTAAAACATACGAAATTATATATAAAGTATCACATGGGTAGATGATATTATAATTAATTAAGGTTCATAAGTCTTACTGTTACTGGGTACCAGGGGTTTTTATAATAATATTAGCACTTAATATTAGCATTAATAGAAAGTTGTTGTCATACTGCATTTATCAATTTGTGTTTTTAGTTTATTATTGGTTTATTTATTATTTTCTCATTTTCTTGTTTAAATCGTAAGATTTGAAGACGATAATATGCGAATTTCGTTAATGTATTTAGTTGTTTTTAATTTTATAGGATTTCTTTTGTGATTCCAAAAGCTTGATCCCTTTTCCACCTTTTGAGGGATTATTGTGGATAGTGATGGACAACGTTCCCATTTACCAAAGTTATACCAACATTTGTACCACTTTGACTAGGATACATTATATCTTTGTGTGGGGAAAAGGTTTGAGACCATTGCTTTTCAACAACAAAAAAAACAACGTTTTAAAATTAAAATTAGTTCAGAAAATCAGGTATAGGGATGTTTGAATTTGGCTTCTATAAATTAAAAAATGCATTTCAAATAAACAAAGTACTCATTCTTTTTTTATTTATTTAATTCTATTCACACGTCAATGAAGAGTTGATACGATACAATTCAAACACAAGAAAATACAATAATTTGATTTCACCAAATAATAGCAATAAATAGAAATAAAATTTTACAGAATAATTTTCTCCTTTGATTAGAATTTTTTAAATACTGCAAGCGTATTTAAATTCTTGAAAAATATAAATCGAAATGATCGTGTTACTACTAATAATTAATTTAATATATTAAAAAAGAATAATTTGAAAATCTAAGAGCTTTAAAATTAAGAGAAAAAAAATTGTTGAATTATAAAGAACTTCATTGCTAGGACGAACTATATTTTGCTCATTTTGATGTTTAACTAAAAAAAAACAAACTTAATTGATGCTCTTCTTTTATTGTTCCCACAAAACCTCTCTAAATTGGTATAATAATACATAGTCATTTAAAAAAAAAAAAACTGAAGTAAATGTAAATATTTGTGCAAGTACAATTGGAGTCTAAAACTGTTTTTTTCAACAATTATTAATATCAGAGCATCTTCAGTTTTATCTATTTAAGATATGATATTTTATCTTAAGTTCAAATAATTCAAGTGTTCTCACAATAATACTGCAACTCATATAAATTTACTTTAGAAAAATAACTTATATTTTCCAACCTTTTAATTCCACATTCAAATGTGATATATTATCTTTTATATCAATGCTATATATGATATACTTATTATATTTTATACTAGTTAGTTTACAAATTATTCTAAGTTTTTGTTTTTTTATTAAATGACTTAAAAGTGTTTATATTATAATAACAGTCACAATTATACTAAGAAAATTAATCTCGTTACGATCTCACACCAACCACTTCACAATTATTTTCTTAGAAAATATATGATCATTAAAAAGTAAATTTTTATATTTGCAAAGAATAAAAAAAGAGAGATGAAAAGTAAAAATAAAAAGGTGAAGTGAAGAGAGTGTAAAAGTTGATTAAAATATCAATATATCATGCTCCACATTATAAAAAAAAATATCATAAAAAATTGTATATATATATGTTTCAAATGTTTCAGAACAAATGACCAAAAACACTGCTGGTTCTCATAAAGCAGTGTAAATAATTAAGCTCCTTTGTGACTGCACAGAAAGAATGAAAGAACATGTATTGAACAAATGTTTTCTCTCAGAAGAGTTTGCTAGCAAATTCGTCTATTTCAAACACTCCTTCCATGCGATAAGAAGCTGATTTAGAAGCAAGTTCCCTCAGTTGTGACACACTTCTTCCCAACTTCAAAGCCATCTTCATTTCAAACAGCTCCCCATTTTCTCTTCTCTCCAAATCTTCCTCTTCCAAAGTTGATTCAACACAGGTTTCCAGCATCTTGAAGAACCCACCAGAGGCTCTGTACATTTCAAAAACCATGCCTACTTGCCCTCCATGCTCAAAACTGTTAACTACTGCACCCAATGACCCAGCCATCAGAGGCACTAATGACAACCATGAATCATTGCCTACAAATGCAGATCCTGCTGCTGCAATTCCTGTGAGTAAAGGACCTGCAATGGCCAAGCTCTTGTTAATCTTCAACGCTATGTTCCCAAGCCTTTCATAGTCCTCACTGTCTTTTCTCTTCACCACCTCAATAACCTCTCTCATTTCCATTTCTAGTTCCTCACTCCATCCATTCCTTTTTCCCATTCTCTGTGACTTTCCTTTTCCCTCGCCAACTTTGGAAGGCCACCACACGGCAGGCTCAAACTTCTCAGGGAATTTCTCAAGCATGGCTCCTCCCAACAAGGGAAGTGGAAAAGCTTTGTCAAGCGCCAAAACCCTCATCATTGCACCCTTCACATCATCCTCGTTAGGGTTCCCAAGTGCAATTGTGGTTTCGATTTCGCTCTGAAGGTTCCTGAACAATCTACAAGCATTCCGTTGTTCCTCCGTGAGTTGAGACGGCTGGATCTTGTTCATGATGAGTAACATCCCGGTGGCGGCTGAAAACAACAGCGCAGAAGAAAGCTTCAAAGCCAAAAGTGGTGCACCCGCTCCACACGTGGCTGCAACACCCGCCATGGTTGTTGCAGTGAGTGTAATCATGTTGATGGAGTTCAAAAGCAGCGTGTTCCAGTTATCACGTTGCTCGCCAATGTTATTGTGCATTTCAACCCTGTCGGCCACAGCTTCGAGGATTGCATAGAGTTGGACAAGGGCATCAGAGTTTGCAGAATGCTGTTGTTCATCAATATAATCGTGCAGCTGCGTATTCTTTTCTGGCAATCTTGGTTTCAATTCCTCAGCCTTCTTTATAGTACGTATCTTTGGCAGTGAAACATCAAATCTTGGGAGTTTTGGGACGTGGATTGCAGCATTTATTGTTTTCCTCGAAGACAAGGAAGAACAAGAAAGTAGAGACGAGGTTTGTATGGAAGCCATGAAGGGTTAGTTGTGGTTTTCTTTTTCGTAGTGTGTGTTTATGAGAGTGGGGTGGTTGATGAAGAAATAGTTGTGTGGAGTTTGTATTTAGATGCGTTATGTTAGTATTTATAATGAAAGCAAGGGGAGGGGAAAGAGTCAAAATCAAATAAGGAAACCCATGATTGACCAGTTTTTATTGACATGGTCTCTGTTCAAAATTCCCAGCCTTGTTCGTTGCTTGTTTTGGGTCACAACATGCGACGTAGTAAAACCACAAGGCTGCACTGCGTCACTCAGACGAAATAATTTGCATACAGTAAAACCTATGACTACTGCGTTTTCTTCTTTCTCCTAATCCATTTTATTTCAGTTAGTTATTTCTACATTTTCGATATATTGGATATTACTCTAGCCTCGTCGGATATATAGTTTTTTAACGTTGAAGTTTCATTAGCCTTGTAAATTACGTCCCAAATTGCCCCGCACTTCAAAAGTTGAACTTTCGTCACAGAATATACCTCGTGTTGTGGACTTTATGGCGAGAAAATTAAGATTTCAAGAATAAGGAAAAGTAGTTTAATGAAATTTGGTTTTAGACACTCTGCAAAATAAACATAATTAATGTTTGTTAATGGCAGCAGAAATGTAACTAATTGCTTACATTAGTAGATGTTTTTTTGCCAGAGAAAATTAGAGCACAAAGTTTTTGATCCGAAAAAAAGGCATTTGCAGAATAGAATTACGATGATTAGTTTGAATCAAGTTACTAAATGGAAAATTATACTTTAATTTTTATTTTTTAACTCTCATTATTTATTTTTTAACGTGATTAGTATAAGTTATTAATTTTTAAAAAAAAATATAATAATACATTAATCAATTAATCGGTAACCGATTAACGTGATTAGTATAAGTTATTAATTTTTTAAAAAAAATATAATAATACATTAATCAATTAATCAGTAACCGATTAAGTTACGTCAAAAAATAAATAATGAGAATAAAAAAATAAAAATCATGATATAATTTTCCGAGATAAATATAATTAGTTGTTTTGGATGATTGACCATTGATAGAAGTCAAAGGCAATATAACAGGAAAGGTGGCCCGGAGAGGCAACCACAACTTTACGTTGTTGTGTTAAGAATGCATGGCAGAGTTGAATTGAAATAATAGTGGCTAAGGAAGATGCTCCGAAATAACTCATGCTTGGCCAAAGTATTATTCATCTCATTAAAAAAAAAAACTATTCAAAAAATAATTTTATTCATTGTTGAAAATTTAAATTAATTGAAAACTTATTGGTTTTCTTTTGTAGCAACATAGAAAAGGTATAACACCTTGGTCAATTTTATCAAGTAACTAGGATGTCAATGGGATGATGCAAAAGTGAGCAATAAATTAAGACACGATTCAAAGGGTTCCTATTACTCAATAAATTTATACTAGCAACTAATTAATAACCTTGGGGACCAAGGGGTCTAGCTCAGGGAGATCCTAATGACTTCAAAGAAATTTTCATATCAACTATCATAATGTTTTATTTTATGAGTAATTTATAACATACACGTAAATGTTTCATAAATATATAAAAGTAATTCATTTCATGAGTTTCTACCTTATTACACTGTTTTTATTATTTGTTGGATTACATTTTAATTTTTCTACGTAATCCAAATTAAAAAAAAATTGATATATTATAAATTTAAGTAAATAATATTTCATTACATAATGTTATATAATGTTATAGGATAATTACATATAATGAAAACTTTACAAACCAATTTCAAAATATATAGTTTAAATTGAGAAATAAAAAAATAACTTATTTAAATAAAATTATTTGTCTGAACAACAAAAATATTTACAACTTTAGAAAAAATGAAAGGAAGTACTTTAATAATAATTTAATCATTTAAAAAAATTATAAATATTATAACAATATCTTACTTTTTAAACTTTTTTTTTCATATTGATAGTTTACATTTTTTTTCTTTTTTACAAATAGTTTAATTCAAGTGCTTTCCTTAGCTCAATAAGAATTTAGTATAACAAATTATTTTATAAATATTATTAGACAAAATATTTAAAATATGTCCGTCAAATATTTTTATTAGAAATATCATAAAATATTAATTAGGAACTCTATATATCACAAAATAGAAAAAAAATCATATTTCAAAGAACCAAAAATTTATTTTTTGTTACTAGAAAAAAAAAAGAAAATTTTACCCACATAAATAATTTTTCCTCTAAGAATGTTAGGAAAAAAATAATCAAAAGAAAAAATAATAATTAATTAATAATAAGAATAAAACAAATATATGGATAACAAAAGATTCATAAACTCAAATAGTAAGAAGTAGAAATAACTTGGGTTGAACCACGCATACCACTATCTTTAGAGAGAAAATGCTCCCACTCCACTGGGAAAAACATAATGATTTGTACTTCTCTCTTAAAATATAACAATCCATTAGATGGATCGAATGCAGCGAAAAATATCTGAAACTTTATGAACATCATTGTTATGAGCTCTAGTGTTTGATGTATTGTGTATTTTGTATTTTTCCCATGCACATAAGTGATATATATAAATAGACAGAGATTGAGGAGTAAATCGTAATAAAGGTTTTAAAATAAAATAATATATAATCAATAAAAGAAATTTAAAAAAATTATTTATCCATAAACATCATTTATCTCTCTAAAATTAGTATTGCATAAAACATTAAAATAATATAATGTAATCAATAAAATAAATGTAAAAAATTATTTATCCATAAACAACATTTATCTATAAAATTAGTATTGTATAAAACATTAGTAAGAACCAGACTTTATTTTAATTATTTATTTTGTAAATATTTATCCATTTTAGTATTTATAAACTAAAGGAACCACCATGGAGTTCCCTTGAGGTACTGTTTGCTTTAGAGCATATAGTTTCGTTGTAATTTTGTCCTTAAATGAAAGTAGAGGTTTTTTTTCCAAACTGGTGCAATTTTTTTTCCAATTTCCTAAAATGGTGCAGTTTTTTTTTTTAATTCCCGGCAGAGGTAAGTCGTGAGAAAATGACACGACTTCATCTTGAAGAAGTCGTGCTAAAATAAGGCGATTTTAATTAAAATAAGCTAAAGTCGTGTCAACATGGAGAGACTTCTGTGTTATGAAGAAGTCGTGCCATATTCAGACGACTTTAGTTAACATTTTAGGCAAAGTCGTGCCAATATGGAAAGACTTCAGTATTAAATTGTTAATGAAGAAGTCGTCCCATATTGGAGAGACTTCAATGTTGTATTGATAATGAAGAAGTCGTACCATATTGGAACGACTTTAGTTCGAATAAAAATTAAATATTTTTTAGTCATATTAATTAGTTAAATAATAATGCATATAAGTAATTAAAAATTTCATGATGATATTGGTTTCTTATAATAGGGTATGAAAGTTATCTATGAGAGTCTGTGCCACAAGGAGGTCTTCTTCGGTGTCGTCTAGGTCTAGGTGAAGATAATGATGATGACGATCCAATTCAGAGCCCTCAATTAAGACCTAGACAACACGAAGAAGACCTCCTTGTGGCACAGGTTCTCATAGATAACTTTCATGCCCTATTATGAGAAACCAAAATTATCAATATAACACTGAAGTCTCTCCAATATGGGACGACTTCTTCATTAACAATTTAATATTGAAGTCTTTCCATATTGGCATGACTTTGCTTTAAATGTTAATTAAAGTCGTCTGAATATGACACGACTTCTTCATAACACAGAAGTCTCTCCATGTTGACACAACTTCAGCTTATTTTAATCAAATTCACCTTAATTTGGCACGACTTCTTCAGGATGAAGTCGTGCCATTTTTTCACGACTTACCTCTGCCGGAAATTTAAAAAAAAATGCACCATTTTAGGAAATTGGAAAAAAAATTGCACTAGTTTGGGAAAAAAATCGAAAGTAGAAGTATTTAAAATGCACTTGACCTCAACTCCTAAGTGATGTAAGACTTATTGGGTGTACCGAAACAATAATAAACCAAGTGAATTGATCTATGAATTTAAGGTCATAATTAATTTTTCACATATATAGGATTAGAATTTACAAAGGATTTGTAGTATATATCCTAAAAGAAGGAGTTTATAGCACACCTGAGAATAGGACTTGTGGGTGAAATTAGTGGATTTATTCTCTTGCATGCATTATTGCAACTTTTTCTATATAGGTCTTTTAAACTTAATGATGAACATACTTATTTGTGTCCACTTTTTCTTAATGGCAAACTTTCAAATCAAGCAGAAGCAAAAGTTTAAAATTAAAAAAATTGAAATATTATATTTGTCGAGGTTCAATATTCTGATTAAACAAGGGTTTTAGTAATTAACTAAAGGGTAGGTAAAGAATTAGGTAAAGTCTTATTTTCTTACATATTATTCCATTTATTTTTATTAGACGGCATTAAAATGTATCGCGAGCATCATAATAATATCTACGTCAAATATAGAGTTTATTATATATATATATTAATTGCTATTAAACAAAGTCTATTTGCACCACTAAAAGTGAACATCTGAAAACAATATTGATTAATTTACTTTTGTATAACACATAAGGCACTTTAACGAATGTTGTTTAGACATTACAATTTTGGAGCTCAACTTTTTGTGACAGAATATTCCCATAAATAACTCAACCCCTTATGTTATGGCAGCATTCACGAAAACAAAACTTTGTCATATTTTTTTATTAACGACAGCTTTCTTAGTTTTACGATCCTTCTGGCTGTCTAATTATATTTTATTGTGTTTGCTTTTTCGGATAATGCTTTCTGTTAAAGTTGACTTTGTAAAAATTATTATTTGGATTAGTGTAGTGTACTTTATTCCACATTCTCTCCTCTTATTAATTAGTGTATTCGAATTTGTAGCTTTCTAATCTCTGAGACAGTTCGTTGCTCATGAGATTTATCTTTAATGTATTGGATCTGGAGCATTATGGGAATAATTGATAAGTATGCAACTGAATTTTTTTTTTCTTGAGCTATAATTTATATTTTTTTAAAGTAATTGTTAATATTTATTGTTTTTATGGACGAGTAACTGTAAACATGATTTTGTTTATTCTTTTACTTATATTCTTTCTACTCTTCTTAAGGTTTTTATTTAAAGCGAAAAATATTATTATTATTATTAAGGTTGTGCGAAATATTTACACAAAATTCAAATTATAAAGAAAGATAATCATGATTCATGATCTTATTACACTGATAATGGTTCATGTGTGTCAATTAAATCAATTATAATTATACATGGCATAACTCTTAATGCATAAAATCAATTGTTAAATGTATTGAAATAAAAAGTAGACTGTTATGTTTTTGTCTGGCCGAATACTAGCCTAATCCATTTGATTTTCAAAAATCTCATTTATTCTTATTTTTGACCATTCCTCTTCTACGGTTTAATTTCCTCAAGATTGTCAGTATTCATGAAAAGGTACTCCGATGCCCAATCAAGTAAGTGTTTGATTCTAAAGAGTTTAATCAATTTTAGTGATAAAAAAATTACAAATTACCTTATTTACATTTTTTATTTATAGTATCCTTGGTAGGTTTTTACCTTTTAAAATACTAATTAGGATCCAATAATATTATAACCTTCCTTAGTAGTAAACTCATGTATTATACTCTTAATCTTATTATCTACTAGCTTCTCAAATACTATGTTTGACATCAACTTAAATGAGTGGACAAATGTTTTCATGAACTTGCTTATAAATGACCACTTATTATGTTCGGCATCAACTCATGACACATATTTTCATGAACTTGCTTATGAATAATTGTTGAAAGTTTTCGGCATCAGAAGTTGAGTTGCGGAAAATACCAAGGGATGCAAAATGTATAATTTCTTTTACATATTTTTCTTACATTTTAAAGAATATAAAAAGTAAAAACATTTATTCTTAAGCTATTAAAAAAGTTTATTAAATGAGATTTTTTGAGGTTTTTTTTCCAAACAGGTGCAATTTTTTTTCCAATTTCCTAAAATAGTGCAGTTTTTTTTTTTTAATTCCCGGCAGAGGTAAGTCGTGAGAAAATGGCACGACTTCATCTTGAAGAAGTCGTGCCAAATTAAGGCGAATTTGATTAAAATAA